>ERZ1292633.106-Hain-H41-02um-R1-106-length-115714-cov-10_pt1 | contig 115714 bp, 108 predicted proteins | sample MGYA00564406_ERZ1292633 | MGnify/ENA primary metagenome ERZ1292633 (study PRJEB36523, sample SAMEA6512639) | groundwater metagenome | collected 2019-01-08 | study: AquaDiva: Metagenomics assemblies of 32 groundwater samples
AAATTCTTCCATTAGAATAACCAAAAAATTTCTCAGTAAATAGAGGCTTTATAAACTCATCTTTATAGGCATCAAAATAAGCTTTTAGTATAACTCTTCCTTTTTCAAGGCTTTCCAAAAAGTCGCTTCTAGTCAGTATTTCAGTGGAAATTGCTGTTTCAAACTCTTCAAGCAGGTATGTGAAATCAGGCAACCTTCCTTCATTTTTAAATGCTCTGAAAAACTTTTCCAAGGCTGTGTGAGAAGCTGTTCCAAACGCCAGATACTTGTCCTTAGCTCTTGGGGTTCTTAACAGATTATTTAATTTAAACTTGTAAGGGCATTCCAAGTAAGTATTAAGAGCCGTTACTGAGAGAGGAAAGTTTGCAAGAGTTGTTTTTAAAAAATCTTTTTCCTCAATACTAGCTGACACACCGGCTATTGGTTTTAAAATATCTTTGAGGATTTCTTTTACTGCCGACTCGTATTTTAGTATGTCTATGTCATTTTTTTTAGCCTTTGAGATTTCTGAAATAAACATGGAAGGAATAGCTTCCCTACTTCCCGATTCCGTAAGATAGGAATCTGCATAAGTTATAAAGATTTTGCACTTTGCTCTGGTCATAGCCACATAAAAAAGCCTTCTTTCATCTTCATTTTTCTCTTTTTGTTTAGCTTCTTTTTCTGTATTATCTATACTTTTCCCATTAACAGCAGGTTTTAGACGCCCAACCTGTAAGGTGGCTTCAACCAGACCTTCAGGAAGCTTGATAAGCTCCCTTAATTTGTTGTTTCCCCATTTACCGTCAAACGCTTTCACTATAAATACATACTCAAACTCAAGGCCTTTAGATTTGTGTGCCGTTGTGAGTAAAACAGCATTTGTTCTTATATTTAAATCTTCCTCATTTATGGCAATGCCACTGTCTCTCAAGATAGCTACATCCTCCATAAACTTTTGCAAGTTGAGTGCATGATCCGCAATATTCAGTTTTTTAATTTCAGCAAATAAAGAGTTAAGCCTATTAAGCTTCTCAACGCTATTTTTACTTTTAAGCAGGAAGTTTAAAAACCCTGATTCTTCAATCACTTTTTCAAAAAATTCAACAAAAGTAAGATTAGCATCATAACCCTGCCACCTTAGCAGAGTATCCAAGAAATCTCTAAACGCCTGTACATCTTTCACTTCTGACAAGCCCTCAAAATCTGCATGATTTATGGCTTCCACAAAATTTATTTTTTTGTGCTTGCAAAACGGGAGAGTTTAAGTGTGTCTACATAATTAAAATTCAAAAAATCGTAGTTTAATATGGTAAAAAGATCAATATCCTCTTCTTTATTTCTCACTTTCAAAATCACATCAAAGAGTTTTAGAAGCTTTTCAATATCGTGATCTTCAAGTACATTCTCTCCACCAAGCAAGTTAAAGCTAATGCCCATTCTGGCAAGCATGTCTGAAAAATCCTTGGAATCCCTGTTATTTCTATAAATAACAGCTATTTCAGATGGCTGGACCCCCTCTTCAACAAGTTTTTGAATTTTGCGTGCAACAAAAAAACTTTCTGTAATGCCTGAAGAAAAGTGCCCAACTTCCACTTTATTAAAAGTTTCTTCTAAAACCTTTGAAGCTGCTTCCTGGTTTTTGTCCAAGTCTTTAATAAAGTTGGTGATAGATACTTCGTTGTTGCTTATTAATTCTTCTGAGGCTTTAATAATGCCTGTATTACTTCTATAATTTTTCTTTAATGTGATGGTTTTGACCCCCGGAAAGAAATCTCTAAAGTATAAAATGTTTTGAATTGAAGCTCCCTGGAATCTATAAATTGATTGGGCGTCATCTCCCACCGCAAAAACATTAGCATCTTCTCCCCAATAACTTGCAAGTAGACTTATCATTCTATTTTGAGGGGTGTTAGTGTCCTGATATTCATCAACAAGAATATATAAAAACCTCTCTTGATAATCGGCAAGCAGTTCCTTGTCCTCATCAAAACGCTCGATCACAAGATTTATCATATCCTCAAAGTCATATCGGGCTTTTTGAGCCAGTTTTGCCTGATAAAGTTCATAAGCACGGGCTACCTCCAACAACTTTCCTTTATCTTCCAAAGATAAATCAAAACTATCAAGCAATTCTACAAAAGCCTTTGCTTTAACCCCCTCACGTTTTAGATCCTGTATTGTTTTTATTAGCGCTTTCACATAGTAGTAGCGGGAACCAAATGGTTTAATATATTTGAAGGTGTTTTCATTCAGAATTTCTCTAAAAATGCCTATTCTCTCCAAATCTGACAGCGGTTCAATTTCTTCTGAGATTACAAATTTATCAGGGTTTGTTTTTAATACATCGGAACAGAAAGAGTGGAAAGTGTAAATTGATACATAGTAGGCTTCCGGACCAATGATAGATAAAAGCCTTTCCCTCATAGCTTTGACTCCGGATTCTGTAAACGTAAGGGCAAGGATTGCAGAGGACGCCGTATCAGTTTTTTTTAAAATGTTGGCAATTCTCATTGATAGAACTTGAGTCTTTCCGGTTCCCGGGCCTGCAACTACAAGAACAGGACCATCAATTGCTTCAACGGCTTCTTTTTGCTCGGTATTCAAGTCTTCATACAAAAGGTCAAAATTTTTTGCGTAGTTGTCAGTTTTCTTCTCTGATATGTTCTTCCTTTTACTCATGCTTTAAATTATAACAGTACTCTTTTATTATGAGGTTGTGGCTAGATTCATACTTACAATAATTTTAACGGATATCTTACTTTTATCAGGTTTGGTTATCATTGTCACAAAAACCGACCCTTACACAAATATAGTCAATAGAATTCTGTTTCTGATGGTATTTCTTGCATTTATTACGCTACTTAACTCCTTGATAAATTACGTTTTAAGGTTTATCAAGGCTCCAAGAAATACCCCCTTGAAAAGGCTTTACAGAAAAGGTTTTAAAGGCTCGTTTGCTTTAGCTTTAATAATTACGCTAATTGCAACACTCAAAGCTTTTGAGGCGTTAACTATACTAAATTTAGTATTATTGAGTGTCCTTATAATCATTGTTAGTAAGGTAAAACAAAGATATTAAAGCTATCTGCCAAAATTTCTGGCGCACTCAGTGAAATAGGAAACTGCCTTATCAAACTCCTCTTCCTTGAAATCAGGGCATAAAGTATCTGTAAAATAAAGTTCCGCGTAAGGGGCCTGCCAAATCAAAAATCCAGAGGTCCTTACTTTTCCTCCTGTTCTTATCAAAAGATCTATCTCTTCCTTAAAATCCATATGCTTTGACAACACCTCTTCAGTTATCTCATCTTCTGAGATTTTAGCTTTTACAACTTTTTTAACAGCTCTTACTATTTCATCTCTTCCCCCATAACCAAAGGCAAAAACCACGTCTATTACATGTTTGGAAGGCTTACTTTTTGAGACATAATATAAAACTTTCTCAGAAATATCTTTTGGAAAACTTCCTAAGTCACCAATGAAACTGACTTTTGCTCCAAGAGCATTCAACTCGTCAAAGTATTTCCCATTTCCCAAATATTCACGGGCCAGGCTAAAAATGTCTGTTAAAAAGTTTTTGTCCCTCCTGAAATTCTCAGTTGAAAAGATCCAAAATGTGATTGATTTTACTCCAAGTTCCGAAGCCCTTTTTATAAGTCTTCTGGTATTCTCAACCCCGACTCTGTGTCCTTCAATCTCCGGAAGTCCAAGCTTTTTTGCCCAGCGTCTATTGCCGTCCAGCGCAACCGCAATATTTTTAGGCAGGAGGGCCGGACTTAGTTTTACCAGGGTTTCAAGATCTTGATTTTTATCAACATGCATAGTGACTTGGATTATACAAAAAGTGCTATTATTTGCATACTGTATGCTTATAGATACCCATGCACACCTTACGGATAATGTTTTTGAGAAGGACTTAGAAGGTGTGTTGGATAAAGCTTATAAGGCTGGTGTTTTAAAAATAATAACTGTAGGAACTAACCTTCTGGACAGTGAAAAAGCTTTGAAACTTGCAGAAAAATATGAAGGGGTGTTTGCGGCTGTTGGGGTATATCCTGATGAAAACATTGAAAACAACCCTCACTTGAGAGACAGGCTTGACCTTCTGGCAAAAAACAGTAAGGTTATAGCCATAGGAGAATGCGGACTTGATTATTTAAAAAGTTCCAAAACTTCCAAGGATGAGCAAAATCAGAAGTTTAGAATGCAAGTAGGAAAAGCCGTAGAGTTGAACCTTCCTCTGATTATTCATAACAGAAACGCTGATGAAGATATACTAAAAGCCCTGTCTTATTATGAAAGTACCAAAAGGCTAAGAGGTGTGATGCACTGTTTTACAGGAAGCGTTGCTTTTGCAGAAAAAGTTGTTGCCCTTGGTCTTTACATTTCTTTTACCGGTATACTCACCTACCAATCGGGCAAAAATCTTGAAGATGTGGTAAAAAGTATTCCCAGAGATAGAGTGTTGGTTGAAACGGATTCTCCCTATCTTGCCCCAGAGAAACTCAAAGGGACAAGGAACGAGCCCGCAAACGTAGTAATGGTTGCCAATAAGCTTTCCCACATTTGGGGTGTGCCCCCTAAAGAGGCTGCAGGAATCACAACCAAAAATGCCCAAATACTTTTTGAAATCTGACAGTTATGACTATAGATAACAACTCAAAACTTGATAAAATACTTCAGTTTGTACCGGGTTTTATTACCTGGCTTACTCTGCTTTCCCCTATTTGGCTTGGAATACTATCTCCTACTTTGGTTGCACTTTTCTTGACTTTTCTTGCAATTTACTGGGTGTATTTGGCTTTCACGCACACGGTGGGACTAATAATTGGCTACAAACGCTATAAAAAAGAAACGGCCACAGATTGGTTTAAAAAGTGCGGGGAACTGGACTTCTCAAACCTTCCGGACAAGACTACTCTCCCCAAGACTCTTAAGGAAGTTAAACACCTTCTTGTAATACCAACAGTAAATGAATCACTTGAAATTCTTGACCAAACAGTCAAAAGCTTGGCAGAGCAAAATTACCCGTTATTTCAAAATATCTTTATAGTTATTGCCTGTGAAGAAAGAGGGGCAGAGAGCGTTTCCAAGTCTCTTGACATCTTAAAAGAGCGCTACAAAGGGCAACTCGGGGAAATTCTTTTCTATATTCACCCTGCAGGCATACCCGGAGAGTTAGTTGGAGGGGGCGCCGCAAACAGAACTTATGGAACTACCCACGCTGTAGAAGAATTGACAAAAAGAGGTTTGAACACTAGAGACTTTATCTTTACCACTTTTGATGCCGATACCTGTTTGCACAAAGAATTTATAGGCAGGCTAACACACTGTTATTTAACAACAGACAAAAGAGACAACCATTTCTATTCAACTGCCGTATTCCAATTCAATAACAACATCTGGAAAGTGCATACTCTTATGCGCATAGAGGCAAACAGCGTGACTCTGGGTACGCTTGCATCCTGGACTCTAAGCTCTGAAACTAAAGAAACATTTTCCTGTTATTCTGCATCTCTGGATACATTAATTGCCGCAAATTATTGGGATGTTGGTTTAATAGATGATACCGTTTTCTACTGGCGAGCTTTTTTTGCAAGAAATGGTGATTTTAAACCTGCAATCTTTTATGTTCCAAACTCATCTGATGCTGTTCAAGGCGAGACTTTTTTAAAAGCCCACCAAAGCCTGTACAAACAACTTCTAAGATGGGGGTGGGGTAGCGTAACAACCCCTCTGGCATTCAAAGGTTTCATTAAAAATAAAGACATCCCAACAACAACCAAAATTTTATGGTCATTAAACAAAGCGGAAAGGCACTTAATCTTTAGAACTATGGTGTTTTTGATAACTTTTGGGTTTGCCATTCTTACATTTGTTAATCAAAACGTTAGGCAAACAACTATTGCATACAATCTTCCGGATGTTACAAGCACCATTTTAAACGTGGGATTAATATTTCTGCTTCCTTTCTCAATTTTAAGACAAAAACTTGCAGGACCCTTTCCAAAAGAATGGCCTATATGGAAAAGGTGGTTAAGTTATCTTGAAGGCCCTTTAATTCTTGTGAATTTGCTCACTTTCTCTTTTATTCCTTTTCTGGAAGCGGAAACTAAAATGATGCTTGGGAAACGATACAAAAATCTGCATTTTACTCCCAAAGTCAGGAAATAAGTATGCTGAACAGTAATTTAGGTAAAAAGGTATTGGAAATACCCTTAATTAAAGAGCGGGGAATGCTTTCAATCCTGGGGCTTAATGTTGTTCTTGGGCTGATTGGTGTTTGGTACGCATGGTTCAGGTTTGTAAGCATAAACCCTCTAATCCCATTTTGGTATACAAAACCCTGGGGCAGTTATCAGCTGGATCAATCTGCAATGATCTTTTTGATTCCCGTTGCAATCCTCTCCTTAACTTTTTCAACTATCCCTTTTCTAAATCTCCTGCTTAGAGAAAGAAATAAAGATGCGTCAATCACAACTCTTTCTTTTTTGTCCGTGGCCTCTTTTTTTCTCTTCATTTCTGAAATCAGAATAATTGCTAAGGCATCCTCAGCATTTCACCCTCTTTTAGAAGGCGGTATTAAGGAGCTTTTCCCTCTTGCTATAGTTTCCTTTGCATTGTGCTTTATGCTTGTTCCACTTGTAATAAAGATGGCTAAGTCCTATGGGCTTGTGACAGATCCTAATATTCACATACACCCCGGGATGATTCTCAAAAAACCCTCAGCAAGAGCTGGGGGGGTGGCCTTTTATTTAGCCTTTATTTTAGTAGCTTTAGTTGCAATACCTTTTAATCGGGAAACAGCGGGTCTTTTTATAGGAACGCTTGCAACAACACTTCTTGGTCTCTGGGATGATAAAAAAAACATAAGTCCTTATTTAAGGTTAATTCTACTTGCTCTGATTGTAATTTTGGTACTTATCATTTCTGATCTACACATCTATTTTTTTGCAAATCCTGTTGATGGTATAACCAGGCTCGATATGTTCAAAATTCCAATTTCACTATTTACTCTCAAATTTACAATTCTTCCGATTGCCGATATAGTCACAGTTCTTTGGGTTTTATGGATTATGAACATGTTGTCCTGGTCAAATGCAGTTGACGGTCAATTCAGCGGTATGACAGCAATAACATGCACTATTGTTGCAGTACTTTCACTAAGACTTCTAAAAATAGACCCGGAGCAGATTCATACCGCAAGAATTGCGGCAATAGCGGCAGGGGCAAGCCTTGGCATTCTTCCTTATAACTGGCACCCATCAAAAATAATGTGGGGATTTGGGGCCACAACTATGGGCTTTCTCATTGCTATAACTTCTATCATGGCCGGTACTAAAGTAGCTGCGGCAACTTTTGTTTTGATAGTCCCTACACTTGATGCGTTAATCACCATAGCAAGACGACTGCTTCAGGGAAAGTCTCCAGTGTGGGGGGACAGAGGGCACCTTCATCATAGGCTTTTAGACCTTGGTTTTACCCAACCCCAAGTCTCAGTGCTTTACTGGGTACTCACTTTAGTTTTTGGCGGAATTGCTTTAATTTCCTCCGGAAGGTCCAAATTTTTAGCGCTCCTTACAATAGGGGGAATAGTGTCATTTATCCTTGTAGTAATGAACCTGAAAGGAGAAGTAGGCAAGCCAAACCGACGACAACCTGTGAAAGCGCTCCCCAAGGCAGATCAGCTCTAGATTGCATCCTGTGTTGAATAGCATAAATGGAGCGGGTAATAAAGTTGTTAGAATCAAAGTAGTACATTGGAACTTCCAGGGCATCAGGTAAACAAGAAGCAATGGAGCTTAAGAAAATATTCACCGCCAAGTAGGAATTATTTTTTGCCCAAAGGGCGTAATAGGTAAAGGTAAGCCCTGTAGCAACCGCCAAAGTCAAGTCCACCATTACCGCAAAAATCCTCCAACCTTTAACTCTATCTCCCATAGGTACTCCTGAGAAAAAGTCCCAATGAGGCACTTTATCTCCAAAAAAATGCATGGCAAAAGAAAGAGGAACAGAAATGAAGGGGTTTGAAATAGAGGATGCAATTGTGATGCCAACCAGAGTATGGGGAGTTAATAGCATAGCTGTTGTACTATATTATAGTAGAAGGTATTATGCAAAATATATATGACTAAGTCAAAGGCGGCTCTCAGGTTTAAGAAAAGCTTGGCATACCACATAATTAGAGCCTTAAGACCAAGACAGTGGCTCAAGAACTTAAGTATTTTTGCAGGACCTTTCTTTTGGGGAAACCTGTTAGATGGAGAAGTGTTACTAGCTTGTATCAAGGCTTTTTTTGTGTTTGTAATGGCCTCAAGCGCAACTTATCTTATCAACGATGTTGTGGATGCTGAAAATGACCGGAATCACCCAATCAAGAAGAATCGCCCGATTGCAAACAGGGACATACCTGAGTGGTTTGCTCTGACGCTTGCTTTTTTGCTTATGACCGGCTCCTTAGTCTTTTCACTTGAAAACTTTAGCAGGTTTTTTGTTTTGACTGTCATTTCCTATTTTGCTTTGCAGATCACATATTCATTGTATCTTAGAAATGTGATCATAATAGATGCCCTAACCGTTGCCTCTGGCTTTGTTTTAAGAGTTTTTGCAGGAACCTTTGCATCAAAAGTACCTATATCTTCCTGGCTGGTGCTTGCGGTAATTGGGCTTTCTCTCCTTTTAGCATTTGGGAAAAGACGGGCTGAGAGAACTATCCTTGCCTCCCAAAACATCCCTCTTGAAACAAGAGACACACTCAAACATTACCCGGACAACCTTCTTGATAGTATGATTTCAATGTCTGCAACTTTTGCAATTGTTTCATACTCGTTGTTCGCTTTTCAAACCAACCAAACTCTCACAAGTAGTACTTTGGTAAAAAATCTCCCGATAACTCTGAGCAGCCCCAAGCTTTTGATGCTTACTATACCAATTGTTATCTATGGAGTTGCAAGGTATTTGTATGTTATCTATGAAAAAAATGAGGCTGAATCCCCCGAAAGAGTCTTTCTGTCTGACGCACCGCTCCTAAATTCCATTGGAATATGGGTGTTACTTCTTTTTATACTTATTTATGGTTTACAAGGAAGTTAAAACAATCAAGACAATATTGGCTTCTCTTTTCAAACCAAGTCTTTCAAGAGAAAGGCTCACAGAAGAACTCTGGAAAGGGGTAAGACTTATTTCATCTGTTGAGCTGTTCTCAAAGTAGGGCGTTAGGACAAACGTTGAATTTTCAGCCCTGCCGTCTTCAAGCTGCGCAACAATTTTGAACTCTTTGGCTTTATTACTGACATTTTTAACTTCAAAGAGCCTGGCGTAAGTCTTATCTGTTTGTCTTGCACTAAATGTGGCCTCAAGGGTATGTGCTTCAAATACTTCTGAAAAAGCTGATTTGGTAGTGGCCAGCACGGCACCTTCGTTGGTTTGATTGAATGACTGACTATTTACGTAAACTGTTTTGCCGGTGCCTAGTTTTGCAAAAGGAACAAAAGGCAGCATCAACAAAATCACTAAAAACAAAAAGGCGTTAAAAAGCATCAGGTATTTATGCGCTTTTTTCATCATATTTCCCTCTCAACATCAGACACTAGAATCAGAGTTAAAAAAAAGGTTATGGCTAAGGAGGCTATAAACACCCAAGGATAAAGCATGCCAAAAAAAAGCTCCATACCACAAACTACTGTAAGTAAAAACGCATAGGAGAGCCAAATTGTGCCCTGCGAATAAATATCAAAAGATGTGGAAATAAAATGAGACAGCCCAAGAGAAAACAGTCGCTGGCTGTGGACAGGCTTTATATGAGTGTCATGAAAAAGGCGCGATTTGATAAGGAAAAAAAACCCACCTATAAAAATTACCCCAAGCATCAGAGCAACAGAATATGAGTTAACCTGCAAAAAATCTTCCACTCTGGAAAAGTAAAGAGAGAAAAAAGTAGAGTTTGGAGAAACCTCAATACTATAATACTTAGCCACTGCCAACACACCAATAACTTTTGCGCCAATAAGCAAAACAGCCGGGAGTATTGCTTCATCTATTAATTTTGTAAGAATTCTTGAAAACATAGGCAGGCTCAATTAAGATCATACTACGCATATGAAAAAAGAGTCAACCACGGCAATAACTGCTTTTTTTGAAAGAGCAATAACAACTCTTAGTTATTCTCTTGCATTCACACTTCCGCTTGTCTCTTTTAAGGGCGTTAATGAGATATTTGAGTTTCCCAAAATTACCTTCTTTTATATTTTTTCGGGAACCATTATTTTCCTGCACCTTCTGGAAAGCTTTTTAAATGGTAAAAGCCCAATCAGAAAATCAAGCTTTCTAACTAACATATTGCTGCTTCAGCTTGTATATGCTTTATCTTTTTTATTTTCAGAAGCAAAATACACATCCTTTTTTGGTTATTACACCAGATTTAATGGGGGGCTTCTTTCTTTAGCTGTATTGACTCTTTTGTTTATCAGTTTAGCTGCAAGATCTTTTGGCAAAGCAAAACTTATTGAAAGCGCCATTTTGGGAAGTGTGCCTGTTTGTCTTTACGGAATTGCCCAACATTTTGGTTATGAAAAAGGTTTTTGGGTAGAAGACTCACAAGCAAGAGTTTTCTCAAGTCTGGGACAGCCCAATTGGCTTGCAGCATATCTAGTAATGCTTTTCTTTCCAACTTTTGCAAAAGCTATCAAGAGTACCGGTTTACAAAAGTTCCTCTACTCTTTTATCTCAGTTTTGATTTTTTCAACTCTTCTTTTTACATACTCCCTATCCGGATTGTTGGGTTTTTTTATTGCTGGTGTAGTATTTGTAATTGCCCAGAGGACCCTTGTACTTAGAAACTTAAAACACTCTGCTTTGCTCCTACTACTTTTTTCATTAATAGCAGCCACAAATCCGGGAGTTCTAAAACCAAAAATTAAAGACTCTATAAATGACGTCAAAAAAAACCTACGCCTAAGTTTTACCAATAGGGCTTTGGCAAGCCAGGAAGAACCGCGAGCCTCGGTAAGACCCGAATTTGGAGACACCACCGCAATCAGACTAATTGTCTGGCAGGGAACTTTAAAGCTTGCAACAAGTTCTCTTAGAAATTTTATGATTGGAACAGGTCCTGAAACTTTTCCTTATGCATTTTTAAAATTTAGACCAAGGGAACTAAACTACACAACCGAATGGGACTTCATCTTTAACAAACCGCACAATTACTATCTTGAACTGTTATCAAATCTTGGGGTTTTGGGGCTCATAGCTTATCTATTACTTGTAAAAAAGATGCTACTTGAAAAAGAACACCCTCAGCTTTTAGGACTGAAGGAAGGAACAGCGGGTCTCCTGATAACCGATCTTTTTGGCTGGCACACAATAGCTGCCTCTTTGCTTTTTTATATGTTTGCCCTGGTTTTAGTTGGAAAGGCTACTCCTTTGCAAAAGATGCCAAACAAGGTTTTGAGAACTCTTGGGATTGGTCTAACTATAGCTTCCTACAGTGTACTTATAATAACTTCTACAAAACACTTTCTGGCGGATTATTACAACACACAGGCAAAAAAACAACTATCAGAGATGAAGATTGATAGTGCCTTTAAGTCCTCTCAAAAAGCAAACAACTTAAATTCCTGGGAACCCACTTACAAAAGAACATTAGCAACAATTTATTTAACAACTACCGTTTCAGAGAGTGTAAATGGTGAAGAAAAGAAGTATTTAAAAACTTTAACTCTTAACCATTTAGATCAAGCCTATAAACTGCAACCTTATAATCTTGTAAATATCAAAAACTTGGTTCCGCTCTTTGGCTATACAGGAATGGTTGACATTTCAGATGAGGCACAAGGTGTGGATGCTGCCTTCTCACCAAGAATTCTTGCATTTTACAAAAATGTTGAGGCTCTGGCGCCAACAGATGCAAGCCTTGCGTTGGCTCTTGCCAGAGGCACAAGACCTTACAACAAAGAACAGGCTATTTTATACTATCAAAAGGCACTCAATCTTAAGGAAAACTCAAAGGAAGCTTTAACAGCTCTTGAAAACTTACAAAAGGAATAGACCTATTTAACCTCAGTAACATAAGCGGTTGAAACATAACCTTCTTTACCGTCTTTCAAGATAACTTTTGTCCAACCATCTTTCTCTTCAACAAAAGTTACTTCCTCGCCTACATTAATCCTTGCAATCTCCTCACCATTTAGAGAGGGCTGTGATCTAACTCTTAGCCAACCTGTTGGAGTTGCTAAAACTTTCACTCTTTTTCCTCCCCCAATATCAAGCCCTACAAACTTGGTTAGAGCCGTTTTGGCACTTTCACTAAAGCCCTCCTCCGCTTTTTTACCCAGGTAGCCAACTAAGTCTCCTGATTTTAGAGTGAGTTTCTCATCCACCAACTCCTTTCCGGAAGCATCATAGATTTTTCCCGTATGATCAACAAAGTAGGAGTATCTAACAGTTGTATTTCTACTTCTTGTGTAATAATCAATGCCTTTTATCCAGTTTGGAATATCCAAGGTTAATGTTTCCTCTTGAGAAGAAAGATCATAAACAATTTTTGAATTTGTGAAAAGGATGGGCTTGTCCGGCACTGGAAGAAGGAGCAGTTTAAAGGAAGCATTGAGTTTTGTGTCTTTCTGAATTTTGATCCTGGCGGTCTGAGACTCAAAACCATCTTTTATAAGCTTTATGTCATAACCGCCATCTGAAAGAACTGAGGAGGAATAAGGTGTTTTACCAACCTCCGTATCATCAACATACACTGTTGCCTGCGAAGGCTCTGACACAATGTTTATTTTTGAGCTTAGGTCTTTAGGGTCAAACCAAAAAACCTGCCCTGATGAAAAAGTGTTAGAAATTCCAAGGTCTTGAGTAATGACTACTGTTGAAAAAGGTACGAATTTAAGGTTTGCTTCAAAAGCGCTTCCTGATCCATCTGCTTTCTGAACCTTCACAGCGTGACTGCCGGGTTTGACGGTTTGCAGGGAAAGAGGGGTTTTGCCAAGTTCTTTACCATCCAAATACACCTGCGCTTCCTCTTTGGGAGTCTCAACGCTTATCCCGGACTGACCAAAGAGCTTGTCTTTCTCACTGTAAATCTTTAAGATGAGGGCGATTGCTGCCACAACGCCTATACAGATAAAAGTATAAAAGGCAATTTTCTTAACCGGAGAGTTTTGGGCACTTTCATTCATTATCTGTATAATAAAGGATCATGGCCTGATAGCCAAGTGGTAAGGCAGGAGTCTGCAAAACTCTCACCGCCGGTTCGATTCCGGCTCAGGCCTCCAGTGTGTTATAATTCTAAGATTGTAGTTAGTTTAATTAGGAGGTTGACTATTTATATGGCTAGCAAAGATGAAGGACTAACCCCTGAACGAGTGGATAAAGAAATAGAGGCCAGAGAAGCTGTAGCGGCTCAAAGCGCGCCTGGCTTGCTGGAAAGAATAGGAAATGGCCTGAAAGCTAGACTATACAGAGCAAAACAAGAGAAAGATGAAAAACCCGAAGATTCGTTGAGAAGTTAAATTCAATATCGAACTATAGAGTTGCAATATAGACCGGCAAGGATATAATCTTTAAGTTTTAGATTCACCAAATCCTGTGTTTTTGGTATCCCCGCCTTGATAATATCGTCACTAAGTGAGGAGGTGATATTGTAATCCGCAAGCAACCCTTCAAGCTCCAGTATAATTGATTTCTTGGTGTTATAACATCTTAACAAGAAGGTTCTGGCTTTTTCCACTTCTAAAGATTCCAAGTTTCCCAACAAGAGGGCTTTGCAGCTTTTTAACCCCGATTCAAAATCTTGAACATATTTAACAGCTTCTACCTCCAGAAAACTAGCGATTTGTTTTGAATAGGGCTCAACTAAGCTAGATTCGGACTCCAGCACTTGGGTATCAAGATTAAATAACAGTCCATTGGCAACATAATTATCATAAAAAAACTCCTGTTCATATACAACCCTGCCAAGGGCATTCTTAAGCAGAGTAAGATCTGCTCCGCGGTCTTTCATCATATAGAAACTATGATGTCCTTAACATAAAAAATCAAGAGTGTTTATTTGCCTTATGAAAACAACAGTGTTTAGTTTTTCTACTTAAAAAGAGCCTTCCAAACTGTTGAACTACAACTAAAACGCTGACTAGTCCAACTCTATAATGTGTGCTATTTTTAACGTGTGAAACAAGGTGGAATATCAACACATCAAAGCTCTGAAGATTATGAAATGCTCAAAGCTAAAAAGGAGGAAAGAGACAACGCGTCCGTGAAGGTTGGTAAGGGCGATCGAAACTGGGAATATCAGCCCGAGGGGAAACCTGAAAAGAAACATTGGTGGGAAAGGTAGTTTACACTTTTAAATATGTTTGCAAAAAAACCTGCTTTAGTTGATGTGATAGAGTTTATAGCCGAGGGTATCAAAGCTAGTACCAACGCTTCAGATGAAGATGCTAGAAAAGCGGCTATCGAGGAGCTAATAAAAGGCAGAACCTTAGGAGAAATTGTTAAGGATGTTTTTAAACACTCAAAAAAAGAGTCTCATGATGACTATCCAATTGATGTTGCCCCAGAGTTTAATTTAAAAGAGTATCTCCTTGGGCTTTCCGAACCTTTAGATAACGATTAAATTTAATACCTCTTGACACTCCCGCTCTCACTCTGCTATATAATTACACGAGCTTTAAAAAAGCTTTAACTACCCAAAAAGTAAAAGTTTTAAAATTTACAGGAGGTCAAATATGAAAGTAAAACCGCTTTCAGATTACATTCTCATTGAACCAGAGACAACCAAAGACACCACAACACCATCAGGTATTGTTCTTCCAGACAGTGCAAAAGAAAAACCCCAGAAGGGTAAAGTTATAGCAGTGGGGTCAGGCAGAAAAGATGACAAAGGAGTCGTCATTAAACTTGAAGTCAAAGTGGGAGACACTGTGTACTACAAGAAATGGGGAGGAAATGAGATAAAACTGGATAACAAAGAATACCTTTTAGTAAAAGAGGAAGATATCCTGGCAGTAATTGATTAATTTAAGGTTTAGCTAGGCTGTCCGGCAGGTTTGACTTGCACCAAGCAAGGCAAAAAGGCAGGAACAAGCTTTTGTAACATATGGCAGCAAAACAAATCCTATACGGGGATGAGGCAAGGAAAAAACTCAAAATTGGTGTTGATAAACTGGCAAAGGCAGTTGTCACAACTTTAGGCCCAAAGGGCAGAAATGTGGCTTTGGATAAAAGCTGGGGAGCGCCCCAGGTAATTCATGACGGTGTAACCGTTGCAAAAGACATCACTCTGGAAGACCCATTTGAAAATATGGGAGCACAGCTTGTAAAAGAAGCTGCTTCCAAAACAAACGACGTTGCCGGAGATGGAACAACCACCTCGACTCTTTTAGCACAAGCCATAGTGGATGATGGGCTTAAAAACGTCTCTTCAGGCGCAAACCCCATGGTTTTAAGACACGGTCTGGAAAAAGCACTTGAAGCGGCAGTCAAAGAAATTGGCGCAATGTCCAAAAAAGTTTCCACTAAAGAAGAAAAATCTCAGGTTGCAACCATTTCTGCTGCAAGCTCGGAGATTGGAGAAAGAATTGCCGAGGCTATGGAAAAAGTTGGGAACAATGGGGTGATCACGGTTGAAGAGTCAAAAGGTCTTGAGCTTGAGGTTGAATACAAAGAGGGCATGCGCCTTGATAAGGGCTATGCTTCTCCATACTTTGTAACAAACCCTGACAAAATGGAAGCCACAATAGAAAATGCTCACATTTTAATTACTGATCAAAAAATTTCCGCAATTAATGATTTGTTACCAATGCTTGAAAATCTGATCAAGGTTTCCAAAAACTTTGTGATAGTTGCTGATGACGTTGATGGAGAAGCTCTGGCAACTCTAGTGGTAAATAAACTAAGAGGAACCTTTAACGCTTTGGCTGTTAAGGCTCCCGGCTTTGGCGACAGAAGAAAAGAAATGCTTGCCGATATTGCGGTCTTGACAGGCGGAACAGTAATTAGTGAAGAGCTTGGCAGAAAGTTAGACAGCGTTAAGATTGATGACCTGGGTCGCGCGGACAGAATTGTAGCAACCAAAGATGAAACGGTAATAGTTGGCGGAAAAGGCAAAAAAGCCGACATTACAGGTAGAGTTGCTCAAATCTCAAGACAAATGGAGCAAACAGACTCAACCTATGACAAAGAAAAACTCCAAGAAAGATTAGCAAAGCTTACAGGCGGAGTTGCCGTTATTAGTGTTGGGGCAGCTTCAGAAACCGAGCTCAAAGAGAAAAAACTAAGAGTGGAGGATGCGGTTAATGCCACAAAGGCAGCTGTTGAGGAAGGAATTGTTCCGGGCGGTGGTGTTGCTTTCTTAAGAGCAAGAAAAGCCGTTAAAAAACTCAAGCTTGAAGGTGATGAAGCAGTTGGAGCCAGTATTTTATACAACTCTTTAGATAAACCAGTCAGAATGATTGTGGAAAACGCTGGGGTTGACGCCGGTTGGGTGGTAAGAGAGCTTGAAGCTAAAATTGATGAGAAATCAGGCAAAAACGGTGACTCAAACATAGGCTTTAATGTAATGAGCGGAGAATTTGAGGACATGGTTAAAAGTGGAATAATTGATCCTGCAAAAGTTGCAAGGAGCGCTCTTCAAAACGCCGTTTCTGTAGCAATGATGATTCTCACCACAGAAACTTTGGTAACTGATGTTCCGGAAAAAGAGAAGAGTACACTCGGCGGAGCCGGTGGAATGGGTGGTGGCATGCCGGGAATGGGCGGAATGGATATGTAACAAGAAAAAGTTAATATGTGAAATTGAAAAACCCGGGGTCTTGAAGACTCCGGGTTTATTGAATCTTCTTTTTTCAGTTAAGTTTTAGTTTCTGAAGCCTCTTCTCGTAGGACTTTAGAATCCAGTCCAGGTTATCGTTTTTCTTAAAATGAATTAGATTGGCTTCTGTTACTTCTACTGTTTTCTTTTTCCTCATATACCAAAGTTGAAGCTTCATAAACGCTTTGTTTGTAATTCTAAAAACTCTTTCAACCAAAGTGTTTTCTGTCAGTGGCGACGCAGGTGAAAAAGAAGTCTCATCAAAGCTTTGATACATGTTTGGTAGAAGACCAAATACCCACAAATTACTTGCCAAGAAGCTGTAATAAAAACGGCCTCTATCAAAAATGGGTTTCATGAGTAGCAGTTCATGGGCTGTGTATACATTCTTATGTCTGTTCCAAGCTAAGCTATCCTCTGATAAAAATATGTTTGGGCAAACCTTGGAGTCATAATTTTCATCAGTTCTATAAACACCCATAAGCTTTAAAACTAGAACACACAAAAAGCGGGTTAGCCATAAAGTGTGAGGGGAGGAAACAAGGAGAAAATCAATATCGTCACCTTTGGGAGCATTTCCTGCAGCAACTGCGCCTGTGACACACACAAGTTTTACAGTTGGAATTTTTGACAGAATCCCCGCAATACTCCTTGCTTTTTCAATATAGCTTTTGGAAATTCTGTTTCTCTCATACCTATCAATAGGAGAAGAAGCAGCCAAGTGATAATAAACGGGAATCTTAAGAACCGAGTTATCAACCAGACGGGAAGTATCAAGCTTTGAATATTTTATAATACCCCGAGCCAGGAGATCTTCAAAAGCTTTGGAAAAAACAGTAAGAGCAATAGGTTTTGGAGACACAAGAAAGTGAAAACATTCAAAAAAAGTTAAGGGGTACAAAAAAACATCCCTATATGCAAAGGTTTTAAGGATAGCCTCCTCTGTGACATCCCCTTGCGCATAAAAATTCATGCCTAAAGCCTCTCACTAAACAGGTTTCCTTTCAAGAATTTTCGTCAAGAATTTTATTAACCAGCTTGTCTGCCTCTTTATTTTCCTTTCTTGGTACATGGGAAAATTCAATATAATCAAAAGCCTTAGTAAGCCCCCTTAGATGCAAAAAGAGATCCTTAAGGTGTGTGTCTTTTACTCTGTATTCCCCCTTTAACTGCTTCACAACAAGCTCACTGTCAAGTCTGCAAGTTAAGATTTTCATATCCTTTTCAGAAGCTTTCAAGAGACCAAGAATTAAGCCTTTGTACTCCGCAAAGTTGTTGGTAACAGCCTTTCCCAAAAATTCCCCACCCTCTTCCAACACAACACCTTTGTCATTTTTTAACACAAACGCACAGGCACCAAGACCCGGATTTCCCCTTGATGCACCATCCGTATTTAAATAAAACATGTTAACCTTTCATGTAACTTTTAAGGGACAGTAAAAATACTACTGAAAAAAAGCTTAAGGCAAAAAAACCAAGCCCCAAAACATAAGAATTAACTCGCTTTTCTACAACCAGTGCACTTTCTTCCCCTCCTCCTCCTGAGACAAAAGCCACCAAGATATTAGCATCCCCCTCTTTGTTAATGGAAACCGATTCCTTTACAACTTCCTTAGAAAGCTCCAAAAGAAGTCTTCTAGCATAACTCTCACTTTTATCTGTGACAGAAACCGTTACAAGTTGAGGTGAAGCCTTCTTAATAAACACTGCTTTTTCAAGTCTTCCCAGACTTTCTGGGTCAAACTTTATGCCGGAAGACTCCAAGGCAAGTCTTTTAACATCAGCGCTTTTCAGAAGCCCAACAAGTGTGTCAGTAAACTTTTCCGCCGTTTGGATGGAGTAAAAACCCTCATAAGCAAAGTAGGAGGATGATTTATCAACGGAGCGTGTCACAAAAAGCGTTGCGGAGGCTTTATACCAAGGCGGGAGAAACGAAGCGGTGAAAAAAGCTAAAACTCCAATCGCGCCACTTACCAAAAGAGAAACCCTAAAATTTCTTGAAAAAAGTTTGATTAATTCTTTTAACTCCACAGGCGCATTATCTTAAATAGGCTTTTCCTTGTCAATAAAGCTCTAAATTCATATAATCTATCTGTAATTAAAGAAACTGCCCATGCCTAAAGAAACAAAAGATGTAAAAGAGAAGCCCACCATTAAAAAGTCTGCTCTGGCGCCCACAATTCTTGTGTCAGGAGGTGCCGGATTTATTGGCTCTCACCTTATTGAAGCGCTACTTTTAAAAGATGCCAAGGTAGTGGTCATTGATAACTTCTCTACAGGAAAAAGGGCTTATCTTAGTGCTGTTTTAGACAATCCCAGATTTACCCTAATAGAAAGCGATATCAATGATGGGGTTCCCAAAAACATTGAGGCCGTTGACTATATATTTCATCTTGCAGGGTTGGAATCCTATATTTACGGAGAAAAGACTGTTAATCTTGATTCCCTTCTAACAAACGCTGTAGGAACAAAAAACCTATTGGACCTTGCCAAAAAGGCATCGGCTAAATTTTTGTTGGTGTCTTCCACGGATGTATATGAAGGACTCGTATCCTCTTTTGATATAAATCACTACTTTGGAAAAACAGACCTTGATGAAAAAAAATATTCTCACGCTGAGGCAAAGCGCTATGCAGAAGCATTAACCTGGGAGTACTACAAAAAGCACAAAATCAACGCAAGAATTGTAAGACTTCCAGAAGTATATGGACCAAGAATGGATTTTACATCAGGCGGGGAGCTTGGGAGACTTTTAAAGCTTGTACTTGATGAAAAAGATTTACTGGTTTTTGGGGACGGGCTTGAAAAGAGTTACTTCCTTCACGTTGCTGACTCCGTATCCGGTCTTGTGAAAGCAGAGTTTGGGGACAGCACCGATGGCAAAATCTTTACTCTTGCAGGAAACGAACCCATCACAACCCTGGAGCTTACTTACCTTTTGAAGGGCTTATCAAATAGGGAGACTGAGGTGCAGTTTAAAAGCTCTAACCAGTCCATGAAACCAAAAGATGTAAGACCTTCTGACATTAGTGATTCCTCAAAAGAGCTTAGGTGGTCCCCTAAAGTAGAACTTAAAGAAGGTATTATAAAAACTCTCAAATGGTATAACTATGAATTTAACAATAACTATTTCAAGCCCGCCAAGCACATTCAGGAAAAGAAAGATGAACGGAAAGCAAATGATAGGGGCAACAATCTGACAGAAATCACCTCTCTTAAGAAAGAGCCCGAGGCTGAGAACCAAAAAATTCAGGAGCCCAAAACAGCTTTCCAGTTTAATCCGTTCAAAATGCTTGAGCTAAAAAAAGAGCCTCAACCGGTGTTTCCTGCAGTAATCAAAACTCAAGAAAACGCCCCCATCGCCACTACACAAAAAGAACCTTTGAAAAAAGGGCAAAGTCTTATAAAACTCCCTATTGTAGGAAGTTTTGTCTCAATAACTTTGGCCCTCCTGCTTTTTGCAATCATTCCAGGCATAAGAGTTTTCCTAAACGCCAAAGAGGCGTATTCAAACCTTGCGTCCGCTGAAGAAAATATTAAAGAAGTGAATCTTGATCAAGCAGAGCAAAAAGCTCTCAAGGCTTCTGAAGGTTTTGCAAAGGCCGGGGAAGATTTAAAGGATCTAAAATGGGTTTTTTTGATCTTAAGAAGCGGGGACCAACTCACAACTCTGGCAAAACTGTTTAAAATTGCCGAACACGGCGCCTCCGCTCTGTCAAACTCAGCCAAGGGGGCAAGACCGCTTGCAAAAATCTGGGCAGAGATAAAACCTGACTCAAAAGAGTCCCTAAGCAAGGAGGAACTGACCTCTTCCGCAGAATCTTTCCTAAAAGCAAAGGAGGAGCTTGCACGGGCCTTGGCAGAATCATCAAATCTGAACAGCAAACTTGTGCCTGGAAGGTTAAGAGGTAAGATCACAAAAGAACTGGATGAGGTTGAGAAGAAGGAAGAGCTTTTGGGAGTTATGGCTACAACAAGTGAGGCATTGCCTGAAATACTCGGCATAACTAAACCCAAAAAGTACCTGATATTGTTTCAAAACCCAACAGAGCTTAGGGCAACAGGAGGATTTATAGGCTCCTATGCAACACTAACAATGGAAAAAGGGAAAATAAAAGAAATAACCATTGATGATGTCTATAATCCAGATGGCTTGTTGGATTTAAACCAAAACAAGCAGCCCTCTTATGATCCTATTAAAACATATGCCAAACAGGAATTTCTAAGAATTAGAGATTCCAACTGGCAGGCAAGTTTCCCTGATAGCGCCCAAACAACTTTGGCTCTTTTTAAAGAAGCCACTAATGTAAGTTTTGACGGGGTCGTTGCAATTGACATGCATCTGGTAAAAGATTTGCTAACAGCTACGGGACCTTTATTTTTGACAGCATATAACGAGGAGATTACTTCCAATAACGTGTATGAAAAAGCGCAATATTACTCGGAAGCTTTGTACACAGAAGGTTCTCAACAGAAAAAAGCATTCCTTACAGTTCTTGGAAGCAAACTGCTTGAAACTCTCTTTTCTCTTAGGAATGATAAACTTTCTCAGTTAGCCCAAACTTCCTACAACAATCTTGAGCAAAAGCATATTCTTTTATCAATCCCAAACACAAAGGCTTCTCCTCTTATTTCAGAAAGAAACTGGGACGGAAAAGTTGTTGAAACCAAAACCGACTACATCTACATAGTAGACAGCAATGTAGGTTCAAATAAAGCCAACTTTTTTGTGAAGGAAAGTGCTTCTTATGAGCTTAAGAATGCCTACAGAGACGGCTCATTAGAAGCTAACTTAACAATAACTTATGAGCACATGGGTAAAGATGCAACCTGGCCTGGGGGGATATATACAGATTACCTGCGCGTTTTGGTTCCTGCGGAAAGTTTTTTGCACAAGGCTATAGTTAAATCAAGCCTTTCAGGTAAAGATGAGGAAAAAGACGTCACAAAGGAAGTTGTTGTAGGAAGCGAATCCGGAAAGAGAACTTTTGAAACTGCGCTTTTTGTAAGACCTCAGGAAAAGCTTGTTGTAACTTTTAATTACACACTTCCTTCATCAATAAGTGTTGGGGTGGGGCAGGATATTTATGCTCTTTACTGGCAAAAACAACCGGGAACAGAAGGCACCCCTATCTCAATAACCTTTAATGAACCTTTTGGTAAAAAAGTGGAAAATCCCAAAGACTTTAAGAAGAATGACCAGAACTATACTTACACTGGAGCGCTAATTAATGATATTAAGACCAGCTTGAGCTTCAAATAAAAACTTTCACAACTTTTAGCGTGGCTTCTTACCAAAGATTTTGATAAAGTTATATCCTATAAGTACTTATTAAGTGCTTAGTAGTGTTATGTCAAAACCTAATTTTACAACCTATACTGGTATTTTTATTTTTGCTTCTACTACCTTGATGCTGGAAGTGTTACTGACCAGAGTCTTCAGTGCCACGCTATACTATCATCTTGCTTTTCTTCTGGTTTCTATAGCGCTATTTGGCTTATCCATAGGAGCAATGAACATAATTTCCTTTAAAGAAACTTTATTTAAGGAGGCTGTTATTGACTTAAGACTCAGTCAACTTGCCTTTCTATACGCACTTTCTATTTTTCTGTTTGCAGTGTTTTTGGTTATTTGGAGGAGCAATGCTTCCTATCTGGACTCAAAATTTATATACGCTCTAGTTGCACTTCTGATGGTACTTGTACCTTTTGTTCTAAGCGGAACGGCCCTGTCACTGTTGTTAACCAGATTCAAGGGTTTTGTAGGTAGCGTGTATGCAGCAGATTTAGTAGGCGCTGCTTTGGGAAGCCTCTCAGTAGCATTTCTTATAAATTATATGAACGTTGTTCCGGCTCTTTTTTTTATAGCTTCAATAGCAGCTGTCTGCGGGGTATTGTTTTTACCTGAAACCGGCAAAAGGCTCAAAACTTACTACTTAGGTTCAATTATTATTTTTGTGTGCAGCCTTGTTTACCTTAAGGATTCAAGACTTTTTTACATTGAGTCTCTTAAAAACCAGGAAAATAAAAGCGGAAAGCTGCTTTTTGAAAAATGGAATATCTACTCTAGAGTCACAGTAAGAAAAGACGATGGCGTATGCTGCTGGGGGCTTGAAAAAAACATTCCTTTTCTTGGCATAAGAATAGACTCAGATGCCTTCACACCCATCATAAAATATAACGGTGTTCTTTCTGACTATACTTTTCTGAAAGAGGAAATAACAAGCACCGCCCACCATTTAAGACCAAACTCGGATGTGTTAATTATTGGCTCGGGGGGAGGAAAAGACATTCTAACTTCTCTCATTTTTAATCAAAAAAGCGTTAAAGCCATAGAAATAAATTCAACAATTGTAAATCTACTTGATAAAAAATATTCTGAGTATGCTGGAAAAATAACAAAGGATGAGAGAGTGACCTTGGTAAACAGTGAGGCTCGGTCATACTTAGCTTCTCATAACACTAAGTATGATTTAATACTTATTTCCCTAATTGATACATGGGCAACTTCCGCTTCAGGCGCTTATAGCCTTACAGAAAATGGGTTATACACCAAAGAAGCTACTTGCTTGTTTCTGGACAGGTTAAAAGCAGGCGGCGTGATTTCAGTTGTAAGATGGTATCACAGGGAAAATCCCGGGGAACTTTACAGATTGGTGAGCCTTTTTAAGGCGGGCTTAAAAGAGTGCTCAGATGGCAATAAACCCCCCTCTCAAATTCTGGTTATGGGAAGAACCTTTGGTCCGGAAGGGATAAGAAGTCTTGCCAATATGCTGGTCTCAAACAAGCCCTTCACCAAAGAGGATATAGAAAAGTTTGACGGCTTGGAAAAAACTTACAATTTTGATGTGGTTTATAGCTCTACCCATGTTAGGGATAAAGGGTTGGAAACAATAATTACTTCTGATTACAAAGCCATAGCTGAAAGCCTTGGAGTAAATTTAACCCCTCCCACAGACGACTCTCCTTATTTTTTCAACATGATTAAACCCCTTGATATATTGAAGGGCAGAAAAATCAATTCCGAGGCAAACAGGCTCAATAATTTGGGTACTCAAATACTTTTGATTTCACTTTTATTTAGCCTTGTGATGTCCTGCACTTTAGTCCTGACCCCTTATTTACAAGCAAACAGAAAACTGAACCTTAAAGGAAATTTTAATAATCTTGTGTACTTTATGGCTATTGGTATAGGCTTTATGCTCATAGAAGTATCCCAGCTTCAGAGGATGAGTATTTTTCTGGGACATCCGGCACTGGGTCTTGTCATCATCCTGTTCTCAATGCTTTTTTCAGCAGGGCTTGGCAGTTTGTACTCTCAACGCTTCTTAGCAAATCCAAAAAGCACAAAGAGGCATTTGCTGCTTACAGTTGGGGTTTTGCTTTGTGTAGGGTTTCTATCAGTACCTATACTAAGTAATCTTAATCATTTAGAAATTTTTGGACGGTCCATTGTAGCATTAACACTGCTCCTCCCAATGGGCTTTGTTATGGGCTTTGGCTTTCCTGCCGGTATGACCAGGGTATTGCAGGACAAAAAAGAGACCAACGCCCTCTGGATGTGGGGAGTTAATGGGGCTTTCTCCGTACTGGGCTCAGCTCTGGCAATTCTTCTTGCTCTGAGCCACTCTATAAGAGTGGCCTATTTTGTAGGGGTTTTAAGCTATTTGCTGGCATTTCTTTCATATAAAGTAAAGGAAAGAAATCCCTAGAAGATTCCATCTGATTTGAAGTTAAAAGGCGTCTTTCTAATTTCTTAACTTTCTAAAGCGTGGTTGACACAAAAGTCATTTATCAATAGAATAGCCAGGCAAGTGGACAAGAAGATTGTTAAAGAACACTTAATAAAAACTTTCTGCTATAGATGCGGATCAAGTCTTGAAGGGGCAAGCATTGTTCCTATAAATGAGATCCCTCTTGCTATGACAGCGCATATAACATGCCCAAACTGCAAAGCAGAAAGTATGGTTACTATTACAACCGGGGGTGCCGGGGTTTTTCCTGTAACCACGGACTTAACGGCTGATGAAATCAAAAATTTCCTGGGAGCCGATTCTTTAACAACTAATGATCTTCTTGAACTTCATTCCCTGATTAAAAAGGACACGCTATGGAACTTATTGCAGAAAAAAGAGTCGAACTTGGTAAAAAAAGTAAAAAACTCGCAAGAGAAAAAAAACTCCCGGGAGTAATTTTTGGGAGGGGTATGGAATCTTTGCCTATTACCCTTGAGTATCTTCCTTTTGAAAGGCTTTTCATTCAGGCCGGGGAAAGCACTCTTATAAATCTCAAAATCAGGAGTGGGGACGCAGTAACTGTCCTTATTTCTGAGGTTGCCAAACACCCAGTAACAGATAAATATATTCATGCAAGTTTCAAAAAAGTAAATCTTAAAGAGAAAATTTCAGCTAAAGTGCCTATTAAGATTGTGGGCGAATCCCCTATTGTTAAGGGCGGGGAGGGCCTTCTGCTTACTCTGATTGATGAAGTCACAGTGGAGGCGTTTCCCACAGACTTGCCACATGACATACCTGTTGATATTTCAGGACTCACTAAGCTTGATCAAGGTATAACAGTTGCGCAGCTTCCCATAGATAAGAGCAAGATTAGAATTGTGGATCAGGATGACAATGAATTGGTAGTTAAAATAGATTATGCGGAAATGAAAGAGGAAGTTGTGGAACAACCTGTAGCAGAGGCTGAACTTGTGGCCAAAGTTGCCGCGACCGAACAGCTAACTGAGGAGGAAAAAGCAAAGAGGCTTGCTGAAGAGAAAGCCAAAAAAGAAAAGGCTGAAAAAGAATAAAGGTTCAGTTTTATATAAATTTATACAAAACCCGCTAACACAAGATTAATCGGAATCAGTTGAAACAATGACCTATAAAAAGCATTTGACAAGGTTTATTACAGGTTTATAATTCCAAACAACATTCAATCCCCATTGAATTAAAAACAAAAAATCAAACCGAAAGGAGAAAATTAAATATGCCAAAGATAAGCTTTGGAACTATTGTGACCTTGCTCTTTTGGGGCTTGGTCCTAGGGGGAGTCCTCCTCCTAAATCCAGGCCTCCTTGGATTTTCACCGTTTTTGGAAAACTTTGCGTGGATAATGCGGGACAACCTGCTCCCCCAAAACTTCAGTTCGGCAAGAGCTTTCCAGGACACCGCGCAATTCGCAAGGGACGCGAAACCTGCTGTGGAGACCATCGGAGAGCTGCTACGCACGAGCGGTTTATGGACGCTCCTCGCCGCAGCGCTACTCTTCCTCAACCGAGGCGGAGTAATCAACTGGCTTAAGGGACTTCTCAGTGGGGGGGTCAAAAGCGTTGTAACGCCTCACAATTGGGCAGCTTTTCTTATGCTAGCAGGATTAGCGATCTTGGGAAGCATCATCTGGACGCAAGGGTGGGAAACCACTCTCCTGAACAGCCCTGGAAGCATCGCAGTGGTCGCTGTACTTGGAATCCTGTTCGCAGTAAAGGACAGGTTAATCCAAGGCGGGCTGGATATTCTGGAAGCGTTATTAAAATTTACGCTTTGGGTGGTCTCGATTCTCTTTGGTCTCGGGTTCTTAATCGGACCTGAAGCAGTTCTTGGAATCGCTGCACCAATTCCAGTCATTGGACCGGTTGCTCAGCAAGCAATCTGGCTTGGAGCAGCTGCGGGACTCGAGTCCACATCACTAACCGGAGTAATTCTACGAATTGCTGCGGGGCTAATTCTGCTTGGCGTGGTGTTTGGACTGCTCCACAAACCTTCTCAACCCAAGGCCAAGAAGGAAGGTGGCGGCGAAAAAGGTGGGAGGGATAGCGATAAGAAGCACGAAGGAGATAAAAAGAAATGAAGCGCTACTTAACACTAGCAATCGCCTTAATCCTCCCCCTCGTCTCTCTGACCCTTGCAGGATGCGCACCAACGGGACAGCCTCAAGAGGATCTGGTTGGAGTAACACTTTACCCAAGTAAAGCAGAAGCCTCCAGCGGAACAAATTCAGTTGGAGCAGTGTCCCCAGAGGATGTTGGACACATGGTCCTAGGAAACGAAGGGGAAGGCATTGGCAGAATGAGAATGACAGGAAGGGCGGGAAACCCAATCTATTACTACAGGTTTGCAGATGTGACTATGGCAACAGACCAAACTGGGCAAGCCGCAATTCCTGAAAACGGAGGGACCAACACTGGCAGCGCACTTGGCTTTCTGGAGGATCTTGGAATTCCCGAGGGTAACCCCATTCCCAGCTTTGGCAACATACCATGGGGGTGGATCGTTGCCATGGCGGTTTCAAGCGTGCTCTTATTCATAGGCGTTGGAAGGTTTGTGATTAACTTCACGGATTACCATGTCTTTGAAGTACCCGTTGGCAAAACTACCACTGGAGCAGGACTTGAGATTAGTGATATCACCATAGGTGTTTCACTTCTCCCACCTGCAAGGGGTGCAACAGATGATTGGGCACGATTCGACCAACTCTCTTGGTCCGAGATTGAAAGGGAGTTTGCTACTGCGCTCAAAGGTTGGGTAAAAAGCCTTGTGCTCGACATAGAGGAATACAAGGAACTGGGGAGAAGGCTGAGGGAGGCTCTGAAGGATCCCGAAGGGTATGAATTCAACCCGCCTTGGCATGGAGCAAGAATTTCCTCACTCAGTGTGACTTCCCTGAACCTGCCCAAGAAGGTTGAAGATGCTGCCGCTGAAAAGGAACTCCTCAGGCTCTTAGGGGAGGGTACCCTTGCCTTCAAGCAGGCTTCGGGAGAATCCACCACTGAAGGTATTGGTTTGGCGGCTCTACTTGCAGCAGCAGGATTTGCCAGCGGAAGAGGTTCCATAAGCACAACCAACATCTACTCAGGGGGAGAGAAAACAAAATGATCAAGTTTCTGGAAAATCTCACCTGGCCTTTCAGAAAGTACTGGGACTTCTGGAAGGTTATGACTCCCTTCCCATATGCTAACGCTGGGGTTACCACAGTAACTTTCCTGGTGGTTTTCACGCTCTTTCGAGGGCTTGTTTACTACCCTGTTACCCAGGACCCCACAATGCCCATCGGCATGGGAAGAAGCACCTGGATTGAGCTCCTGTTCCTTCCGGGTGGGACGAGTTTTCTGTTCTCACTCGTCACCTTGATCGTCCTCGTTCCACTGTTTGTGTGGAACTACTACCGTCTGTTACACCCAGCTGAGACGGGCAGGAAAAAGAAGGGACCAGTCAAGGACACACTCCCACTCACCAACCTTCGGATGGTGTGGATTTGCCTCACGGGAATTATCCTCTTGGGGTGGACCATCCACTAAATCTTCAGGCTAGGGCTGACACCAACAAACTGGAGCTTGGATTGTTGAAACACGCAAACCAAGCTCCTCTCATTAAAGTCTCAAATTTTAGGGAAATCCTTTGGCGCGAAAGCGCAAACAAAAGGAGTTCCCAAAACCAAAAAATTTGAGGTTTTAATCGAGAGAAACAAAAGCACTCAAACAAAAAGTCAAATCTACGGAGGATTAAGAAAATGAAACTCACAAAGGAAAGCGTTTTGGAAGCCTTCAAAGCCTCCAAAATCATCCTGACTATCTACGCTTTCTTAAGCGTGGTAGCGTCTGTGGTGGTGTGGATGATCTGGGAAAAAACACCACCCCAACAACCGGTTGACTTTCCCACTATCTTTGCGCGGGGTTTTCAGGCCATCGTCGTCGTGTTTTTCATCATCGCTTCTTATTTTCAGGTGAGGAAGAAAGCCTGGGAAGAGGAGTACGACGCGCAGGCTGACGCCTACTCCAAAAAGCTGCCGAAGGTTTTCAAGTATACGGTTCACGTACTTGGCAATCGGCGCAAGGCTATTCTCTACCTGATTCAGCTCTTCAATGAGCTAGAGGAAGAAGAGGATGGTCTGGGAGAAAGATCCTTTGAAGAGGCTGAAAATCGCCGCGGGGGCAACCTCAATGAGGTTAAAGCTGTAAGGGAGTTCCAAGCGAGAAGCCTTTATACTAACGCCCAAGTTAGAGGAAACAACTCCACGGAAGAGTCGACAGAAGAAGAGGCGGAGGAAGGCAACCCCAAATCCCATAAGAAAAGTATGTGGGAAAAGGCCTATCCTGTGGTTGCGGTGGTAGCACTGGTTATCATCTCAATCGCAGCAGTGGTTGGGCTCGCTTCAACTTATGGCCCAACAGCTCTCAAGGCGTTAGGATCACTTAACAACAAAATCGTCGGCGGCCTTTTGCTTGATCTGGGAACAGGGATCTTGCTTGTGGGATTTCTGGCTGCAGTAGCGGCGGCAATCTTTGCATGGAGAACGGCGCCCCAGTCACTCAAAGGTCCTTATGGAGGTGGGGTTCTTGTAGTACTCCTCATTGCAACACTGTGGGTCCGCTCAATGTCTGTTGCAGGGACTCCCGGAACGCGCACTCCTGTTGTGAAGGCAGAGGAGGTTCCAACAAGCGCACCCGAATCAACTGAAGAACCGGAGCTTGAGTACAGACCTCAAACTCTGCAGACGGAGCTTCTCTCTCCCCAGGATTATGTCACAAACGTAACCTCAAATGGGGCGGGAGATGAGCTTGACGCACGGGCGTTTGTTGTAGCCAAGAGTCTGTCAAAGATTGAGGCTGATACCCTCACTTTGTACAGCAAGAACCAAGATGCCATCGATTGGGCACACATGCTTGAAGGCGACAGCAAAGGCCTTGGATACAACCAAGCCCTTTCAAACCTTCGCGAATGGCGCGCAGCCTACGACGGCAAACTCTTGGAAGCCGTCAAAAAAGACGCTATGGATCAGGCCAAAAAGGACTCGTACAGCGAGACTTCAGAAGCGCTGGTCGACGCGCTAGAGCAAATGGTAATTGCGCTCGACTCAATGATCAAGCCGGCGGATGGCGATCCCGATTGGAACGGAGCGATGAGCGCTTACGCCTCATACAAGGCGTACGCAAGCGCGTACAACAGTTGGGCTACAACCCTGGGACTCACGATCCGACTTTCTGAAGACCTCACGGTTGAGGTCGAGGGGAGCAAGATCGACGTTATCGAGGCTCTGAAGAGTGCCTACGATAAGGGGAAGGACAAAAAGGAAAACATGGTTCCGGCAAACGTTGCCAGACCTGCAAATCCCATTCCCGCCCTCCAAGCAATAGTGGTTGCAACCGCAACAGCCGCACCAGCAGCGCAAGAGCCCTCTGGCGCAGGCCCAACCCCTACACCAATCCCTGGCCCTAACGGTTGTGAGTTTCCGGTTGACTTCAGAAACCAGCAGCCCTTAGGCAACTACGCTGGCGGTTTCCAAAGTCTGGAAGATATTACGGTATTGCTCACTTCACCAGGAGGAGTGTTACACACTAAACCTGAGTGCGGAGGAACAATCGTAGTAATACCCTCTCAAAACACCTGGGTCGTTGTGACCAAGCTCTGGACCGCAAGACAAGGGGACTTAATTCAAGCGTTTACAACTGACACGGGGGCACCTGAGATTTGGAAAGTAGTAAAAGATCAAAGTACACAACAATATGTAAAGTTTGCTTTGGTTTGGAGTGCTACCTGGAAGGATCTCGGGATCTGCAACCCGGATCCAAACGTAAATCCAGGATACGAAGCAACCTGGAGGGGTTCTCAATGGAAGGCTGTAGCCTATGCCTTTTGGGGAGACTACGACTACGCGATCTGGAAACCCTGTAGCAATGGGGAATTCAGAATCGACACCGAACCCCAACAATTCTGGTACCTGGCAAGTGATCAGCCCCCGGTACCTGAAGGTGTGGCCTTTAAAGTTAGTCTAACGGATTTTACCGTCTCGCTAGTTGAGCGGTAAATCCTCACAACCACCCGGAATGTTTAAAAGCATACCGGGTGGTTCTCAACTTTCTTTGCATGTTTTTTATAGCGTTGTAAAGATAAGATCTTTAAATGCTGAAAAAGACACACAAATAAAAAAGGAGAGAAAGCAAATGTTTAATCTTGACACCGATGTTCGGCAGGATCGCCGAACTTCAAAAAGATCCAGAAAACCCCCTAGCCGTTTTTCTATTGGTGTGGTCGTAACTATTGTGGTTGTAGCTGCATATGTACTCAACAACGGCTTCATACCACAACTTGCGTTGGAACAGCCAACAGGCTCTGCCCCGGAGGTGACAAATCCCCAACCAGGAGATTCTGTTACTTCAAATCCAACCCAGGCTACAAACCCCTGGGATAATTTGCAGGATTTGCAACTTCCCTTCGGCGGGTCTAGCCCCCAAACCTCGGCGGAAGAGGGCCTGGTAACGGTTCGGATCAAATTTCCCGAGGCGCCTGTTCCGCTTCTTCCGGGTATTCAATTACCTATGGAAGTGGGATCGGAGGTGGAGCTTCACAAAAAGCTCTTCTTTGACGCTTTCTTAAAAAGCGGGACACCGGAGGTGGCACAGGACGCAATGTTTCAGGAGGCTTTGGCCTTTGAAGCACTGGTAGCTACTTATCCGGCAGAGGTGCGTGCTGCTAAGGAAGACTTGAGGGATGCCTTGGAGGAAACCGCGCGCGACGACCTTTCGCCGGCCAGTATTTACTGGGTAGGAAATGCGGTTTTTGGACTGGAGGCACTTGGCTATAAAGTTGAGGCAAATGCTTTGCTTGAAGAAGCTACAAATGCTTTACAAAGCCCTCAAGCGCAAAACGCTTTCCAGGCCGAGCCTTCCTCACCACCCTTGGAACCCGGGCAGGCAAAACCTGGAACAGGGAGGCCTTCCACCGGTACTTCCGTGAGAACTCCAGAAGAAGCGCTTCCGGTTCTTGCACCCATCGGAGAACTTTCCTTTGGAATCGGGTGGTCGGCAAAACCAATCCTTTGGCAGCTAAAGGATCTGTGGAATCTTCTACAAGGGGACTCCGTAACAACCGAGAAGGTCTGGTTTGTGGTGTTGGTTGAATCTGCGCCGCCCCAAGGAACCTACTGGTTCGGGCTAGAAGAGGACGTAACTCTCAATTACATCTTCTTTAGCCAAAACCCCGGAGCGATTCCATTTGAAGGGGGAAACATTGCAGATTGGTTGTCTGTGAAGGATCGACCTGTTAAAAACTGGTATGGGACCGACCTTCAGGGCAACGAATGGTGGGCATCGATTCTCCTGTGGTACGGACTTGCACCTTTTGAGGTAGGAGACGTGGTAACAACAAAAACCCTGTCGAGTCTCTTTATTTCAGCTCCCTAAGAAAGGACCTGGAAAAAAAACGGTTCACACGAAGCGCGAATCTTAGCAATACAAGGTCCGCGCTTCATTCTTAATATGTTGGCTTTTAAAAGTTTGGAGCCAAGCTACTAGGAACAAAAGAAAAAGCACTTTTAAAACTAAATAAAACATGAAATCATAAAAAACCCTTTAGAAAGGAGGGATCAAAGCAAAATGAATAAGACCACATTCTGGTTTGTTGCGCTTTTAGTAATTCTAACAAGCGCAACCATTCTGGGATCAAGCACTGACCTAAACAAGGTCTTTGCTTTGATTCAGGAACCCACACCAAAACCAAAGAAAACTGACCCTGTAGTTCCAAACCTGGTCCAAACAACTACCCCAACACCTTTGCCAGTGATCCCGTTTTCCACTGAGGTTCTAGGAGAGGTGAATATTGAAGTAACCTTTCTTGACTTGGTCGAGTCAAGGCTTATTTTCGGTGAAGTCAGCAACTTGGCTGTAGAGGTAAATACTGCTGCTGTAGCTATTAAGGACATTGAACACCTGATCCCCGAAGGAGATTTTGGACCGCCTTGTCCTTCAGGCAACCTGTTTTACAAGACGGGTTACTCGTTTGTGACTTCACAAGGGGCAAGCTACCACCCGGGGCTTGATGGAGCATGCCAAGGCCAAACAATTGGCGCGGCCGCAAATGGTTACCTCTTTAGGGAATATGAAAATCTTCCCGGAAGTGGTGACTTTGACGGCGATGGCCAAGCCGACAGCGTGACCTTCTGGTCAAGCGGACACACAATGATCCTGGTAACAAAGAATCAAGGATCGATTGCGTGTTCTATCTATGGCCATCTTCAGCTCAAAAAAGAAGGAGATGGCTTTCCAAGAGTGGGTGATACCGTAACCGCAGGCCAAGCAATAGGTCTGATGGGAAACACCGGTATCAGTGATGGGTACCACCTTCACATCGGGCTAATCAAGGATTGCGGATCCAGCGAGGCAACCTGGATAGACCCTACCAAACTTGTATTAGGAAGGAGACCTTAAAAACCCATGAACACGAATAAGATTACAGTGTGGTTTGTAGCAAGTCTGGTCTCTTTGACGGCTGCAGCTCTCTTAAGTGCGAGCATAGATTTCAATACAATTCTTGCTAACACTAAGACTTCCTTCGGTAAGGTGGCACCCACACAGGTTGTTGATGAAACCGCCACGGAATTCGCGCCAGAAACCGCCACGCCGACACCTTTTCCTCTAATTCCCTTCTCGACCGAAACTATTGGGGAGGTAAGCATTGAGGTTGAGTTTTTGGAAGTGGAGACTGTGGGAAGCTGCGGACCATCTGTTCTTGAGGCAGTGCAACTTGCTAAACAGGTTGCAAAGGAGTGGGAAATTCCTTGGAGCACGTGGGGACCTCTGATTTTTTCGGAATCGAGCTTTCACCACACCGTTTTGGGAAAATCCGGAGAGTGCGAGATTCGCGCCTCGAAGGATGACAAAGGAAACCCCATCGCCTATGGACTTGCCCAAGTCTATCCGGTAGCTCATCCGGAGTTTGGCGGGGATAAACTCAAAGCTTGTCTCATTGACACTCCGGTTTGTAACTTGTCTGCAGGGGCCAAAATCCTAAGAGACAAGTACGCAAGGTGGAAAGACTGGGACAAAGCAGCGGCAGCATACAAAGGCATAAGCCCAGGAAACACTGGATTTGAGAGCGATCCGGGCTACAAAATCTACAAAAAAGCAAAGGATGATGGTGGTGTGACGGATCTTGCATCCGGAACTATCGTTTCCTTTGCCGAGTCACCATAAAACAGAAAGAGAGAAACAAATGAGTCACTTAAAATCTGAGCTTTTGGGACTAATGGTCTTAGCATTAGTCCTAACTGGATGCTGGAGGAAGGACGATACATACCAAACCCCAGAAGCCGAGGCACAAATAACATACGTAAGCCTAGGGACAGACGGCTCTGCGCTGTACGCATACGAAGCGGAGGAAGACGGGGTCATGGTAGTAAGACATGGTTCCATCCTATTTGAGGATTGGTCAAAAAGTCTTATGGCTCTAATTCCTTCTGGAACCGAGTATCCACCAGGTACATTCTTACAAAGCGAGGGATCGGTCACGTTCCAAATCGAAGAGGAAAGAGTCAATAATCTACCAGAGAATTATCGGGTCGATGTTTACACCATGACCTCCTATCTGGTGGTGTCTTTTCATCGAGAGGGCACGCTGATTCCCAACTGCGGGTTTGTGGATTCGGCTTCATGGTTCTTTCGCTTAGAGGACCCGAACAGTCCGCACTTTAAGTATGCCGGATACAACCATGCTGGGGGAGGGACGGTCGGGGTAGACATCTCCTCCTACAAAGGCGAGGTTTACGAAAACCCGTGCGAAGACGTGAATATTCCTCCAACCACAGAATTTCCTGTGAGGTCTGAGGAGTAAGGCAGCTATTTAGCCAAAAACAAAACGGCGTGAACTGTTATACACAGAGCACGCCGTTTTTCTTTTCTTTCTGACTTGATGACAATGGGAACCTATGAGATACCTAAGTTTGTACCTCAGGCCATTTTGCGGTAATCAACAACTCCTCAAACTTTCCCGGGATTTTTTGCCAGATTTCCTCTGTTACAAAAGGCATAAAAGGATGCAATAATTTCAGGCTCATCAAAACTGTGTGGCGTAAAACGCTTAGACACACCTCCTGATCCTCTCTGTTTTTGATTTCCTCAATGTATCTATCGGCAAGCTCATGCCACACAAAGTCATAAATTTCTTCGGCGGCTTGGGCAAAACGAAAGCTTTCAAGATTTCTATCGACTGTTTTTACAAGAGCCGAGAGCTCTTTCAAGATGGTTTTGTCTTCGGGCTTCAGCTTTTTTTTAAGACTTGTATCATACCAGGGAACGTCCTTGCCATACTTCTCAAACGCAAAGAGCATAAAGCGGGCAATGTTCCAAAGCTTGTTTGCAAAGTTTCTGTATGCAATAACTTTATCTCGCGGGAAGTTAAAATCCTTGCCGTTTGCCGTTCCTGAAATTAACCCCATGCGAAGCGCGTCCACACCAAACTCTTCAATGTACTCTTCAGGGTTAATCACATTTCCAAGGCTTTTACTCATTTTGCGGCCATCAAGCGCGCGCACAATTCCATGGAGGTACACCGCCTGGAAAGGCGGTTTGCCGGTAAGATACACCCCAAACATAATCATGCGCGACACCCACTTACTCAAAATTTCCCAACCTGTCTCCAAAACAGATGTTGGATAAAAATAGTTGAAGTCGGGGGAGTCCGGGTAACCCAGCGTTACCAGAGGCCACTGGCCTGAAGAAAACCAGGTGTCAAAAGTGTCTGTTTCTTGCAAAAAGCCTTTTCCCGGACTCTCTTTTGAAAATACATAGGTTGCTTCTTTTGGAACCATTAACCTTTGCAAGCCGGCCTTTAGTTCTTCAAGACTGTAGGCTAGTAGAAGCTCGGAAAGTTTACCTGTTATCACTTTTCCATCAGAAGTTAAAAAAGAAGCTGTAATGTTTGGGTTTTTTGAAACCTCATACCATACCGGAATTCTTATACCCCACACATTCTGACGGGACAATGCCCAGTCGTGCATATTCTCCATCCATCTATGATATGTAACTTCGCGCCATTTGGGATAAATTTTAACCTCCCCGTCTTTAACAGCCTCGTGGGCGGGTTTCTTTAAAGTCTCTACTCGTATAAACCAGTTTGGCAAAATTGTTGGTTCTATGTCATGCCCTGCTTTGCAGACAGGAACCGAATGAGTGTAGTTTTCATCAACTTTTATCAAAAGACCCTCCGCTTTTAGGTCTTCAACCATAATCGCTCTGGCTTCCAAGACTTTTTTGCCATGATATTTTTTGGCTCGTTCCATGTATTTTGGCACCACATCCTTTTTCCCAAAAAACCAACCAAAATCCATACGCCCGTTAAGATCGATTATGGGCATTACCGGCAAAGTGTGTTTTTTTCCAAGCTCAAAGTCATGCGGGTCATGCGCGGGTGTTACTTTCATAATTCCCGTTCCAAATTTTGGATCAACCTCGGGGTCTGCAATTACCGTCATCTCAACCTCACCCAAAAGCCCCTGCACTTTGACTGTCCTTCCAATGTAGTCTTTATATCTTTTGTCTTTTGGATTAACCGCAAGCGCAGTGTCTCTGAATTTTGATTCCGGTCTGACTGTTGCAATTGTGAAAGGACCGTACTTCATGTAATACAAGGGGTCGCTGCGCTCTTTATAGTCAACTTCTATGTCAGCATAAGTTGTTCCGCACACCGGGCAGTAATTTACTATGTAATCATCTCTGTAAACTAGCCCGTTGTCATAAAGCTTTTTGAAGGTGTCACAGACTGTTTCTACAACCTGCTTATCCAGAGTAAATCTATAACGAGACCAGTCAAGGCTTGCTCCCATTCTTCTCATTTGGGCATCTACCAAACCTTTGTTATCCTCCACAAATTTCCAAATTGCCTCATACAAACTATTTCTATCAAAGTCAAAACGGGATTTGCCAATCTTTTTAAGCTCGCGCTCAAAAGTGATTTGGGTTTCTGTTCCTGCATGATCTGTTCCAGGAATCCAAAGAGAGGGAATGCCTTTCATCCTGTGCCATCTAATCAGTATGTCCTCAATAGCAATCATCAAAACATTCCCAGTGTGCATTTTCCCACTGGCATTTGGAGGGGGGAGCAAAATGGTGTAAGGTTTTTTTGAGGAGTCTATATTGGGCGTGAAAGCCCCACTTTTCTCCCACAATTCATAAGTTTTTGCTTCTGTTTCTTTTGGTTTAAAAGTTTTTTCCATATAAACGAATTTCTTGGATACAACACAATCCTAACTGTTCAGGAACGCTTAAAAAACTAAAAAACCCGGATTTCTCCGAGTGGTTCTAGCTTTCTTTCCAAAAGCTTGTTCGGTGACAGCCAAACTCAATCGCTTTTAAACTAATTCTAAATATATATCAAACACAAGTAAGATGCAAAACATAAGGGCTTACAGGAATTTAACTTATCTAGTATCAAGATACTACTGTAAGACTTGGGTTTGCAAAAATAGTGTTTAGTGGGCTGGGTTTAAAATTAAATTCTGCGCAGGATGCAATGTAAATTGCGTTATCAGAACACAGATCAAGCGGGGGTACAAAAAACTTAAATGATTCTGTGGCGCTAGCCTCTTCAAATTTTTTCCTAAGAGTGGCATTTGCAGCCACACCCCCCGCAATAAGAAGAGTGCCCACAGAGTACTGCTTTAAAGCTTTAAGAGTTTTAAGAACTAGCACATCAGTCACCGCCTCCTGAAACTCAAAAGCAACTTCACTAACAAAATCGGGCGGTAGAGAAGCTGCAGCGTCCAAAGCATTTTCTTTTCTAAAAGCTAAAACTTTATTCACAACGGCTGTTTTAATTCCAGAGAAAGAAAAGTTGAAATTTCCCGAATCACTCATAGGTCTTTTAAACCTGAATGAGGCTTTTCCTAAAAAACTTGAGGCTGCTTTAGAAACATGCGGTCCTCCAAAGTAAGGAGCCAGGCCGAGTATACGGGCTACCTTATCAAAGGCTTCGCCACAGGCATCGTCAAGTGTTCCACCAATATAATCAAAAACCCCATGCCCCTTCATGAGTACTAGATCAGTGTGCCCTCCACTCACAATAAGAACCACACACGGAAACTCTATTTCAGAAGGCTTTCTACCTACAAAATTTCCGTAAATGTGCCCTACCAGGTGATTAACCGGCACAAGGGGCAAAGCATAAAAAGCTGCCAAAGCCTTGGCCGTTTCAACTCCCACTATTAGAGAACCAATTAAACCGGGACCAACGGTCACAGTCAAAGCATCTAAATTTTTAACTGAGAGGGAAGAAGCTTTAAAGCACTCCTCAATAACGGGGATTATTGACTCCACTTGTTTTCTGGCGGCAACCTCAGGCACAACGCCTCCTGTTTTAAGATGTGTTTCAGCGCTTGTTGCAAGAAAAGCTCCCACAACCTCAGTTCCATCTTTCACAACGGCGCAAGCTGTTTCATCACAAGAAGTTTCTATACCAAAAATAAGCATGAGGCAAGTATAAAGGAGAGCATGTTCCTAAACAAAGGGTCTTACTTAAGAAGAGCTTTTTGGAGCACAGACAGGGCCTCCGCAGGGGTTTTTTCACCAACCAAAACTGAGTTTATAGAAGTTTTAAGCGCGTCCACTTCCCTGTCATTCCCGCTTCTGGTGGAAAAAATGCCCGATTTTGCATGTTCCGCCCCTCTAACATAAGTATAAAGATAGGCGCTACCTGACAAGTCTTCTTGCAAGGACTTAAGGCTATAAGCAGAACCAAAAGGCCTTATTTTAAGCTGCTCGTTATAAAGTTTTTTCTGATTTTCTGGCTGTACTAAAAATTTCAGAAAATCCCAGGCTGCAGAGGAGTTGCCAGAATTTTTTGCTACCGTGTACATCCAAAAACTTGCCCAGTCAATGTTTATTTTATCTCCATTCAACCCAACAGCGCGGGGAACCTGAGCAATACCTACATTTAGATTCTGTGCTCTCTCAAGTATTCCCAAAACTTGCCATGAAGGGGCAAAAATCATGGCAACCTTCCCTTTAGCAAAAGCCTCAACTGAAGGAGGAAGAACGTCACTCCAAACGCCTTCCTGACTGACAAAATTTGTATAAAAAGTGAACGCATCAATTGCGGGCTGGGAAGTCAAGCCCTTGGGAACAGCAACATCCGCCTGAGCAAAAAGCAGCCCCAAAATATCCGCAAAATGCTCAACATTGTTTGCAGAACCAATTGACGCTCCCGCCTGAGTAATAAGCCTTGACTGATCTTTCTTTGTCAGCTTAACAGCAGCAACTCTAAACTCTTCCCAGGTAGCAGGAGGCGTGGAAAGACCAACTTCAGTAAACATGTCTCTGTTATACACAAGAGCAAGCCCATCAAAGCCTGAAGGCAGGGCATAGACTTTCCCTTCAGAAACACCGTAATCTTTTGCAACCGAATAAAAAGAGGTATCAAAATCAGAAGTGCTAATAACTTTATCTGAGGCAGGGGTTAACGAAGAATACAAAGAGGGCATCCAACTATTGTGCACAAGAACAATATCAGGTGCGGAGCCTTCAGAAAGTCTTGTAACAACCGAGTCTTTATATGCTTTAAGATTTGCCAAAGAGCGCTGCTCATATTCTATAGCAACATTTGGATGTGTTTGCTTATATTCCTCAAAAAGAACGTCCATTACCTCTTTGGGCTCCCACAAACCCCAAACGGTAAGAGTTACCGGAGCATCCCCTTTGGGTTTAAAATATTTTCCAATGACAGGCAGTTTTGAAAGCGTATCAGCTGGCGTGCAACTTGTTAGTACAAGAGGAAGTAATAGAATGAAAAAAAGACTTCTATATTTTGGGCTAGGAACTAGTTTCATGTGAATTCATTGTAGATAACACCAAAGACAGTGTCAACCAAAAAACAAAAAGCCCTTGTTGTATGGTTAAAAGGTAATGATCAAAAACCCCCAAAGTAAGAACTGAAAAAAACAAGGCAGGAATAAGTAAAGGCGTGGTGCTGTTTTCAAGGTGAATGTAAGCTTTAATTAGAAAAAGTATAAAAAGCAGAAAACCCACCAGCCCAAGCTCAGAAAATACTAACAAAAAAATGTTGTGCACAGGGTGTACAAATCTAATAATCCCCCTAACCCCTCCATAACCTTCAAGTTTTCTTGTGAAAGAGGCCGTACCCACTCCAAATAAAAAATTATCTCTAATCATAAGGCTGGAACTTTTGATAAGATCGCCTCTTCTAAAAAAGGAGGGGGTATTATTGAAACGGTAAGAAGTGAAAGCTTCAAAAGAAACAAAGTTAATTAAAATAAAAACTAAGAGGGCTGCTCTTACTACTATTTTTTTCCCTTGAATTTTTAGCAAAAGTAAAATAGCAAATCCAAAAATAAGGGCTAAAAAAGCTGAAGTGCTTTTTGTAAGGAGCAGTGCAAAAAAACCAAACACTAATGAGAGGATTTGAAAATTTGCAAACAGCAAGCCTGCAGATTTTTCTTTTAGCAGACTGTAAAAAGTGGTTAGCAGAGCAAATACAAGAAAACCTCCAAAAACATTGGGGTGGGGAAATGTTGCATAGGGGGCAACCATCATAACTCCAAAATAACTTTCCCTGGTAATACCAAGAGTGTTAAAGGAATAGGGAACCTCCCCAAAAAACAAAAAGTTATCAAATACTGAACCTCTCCCAAAAAACTGAAAAATACCAAGCAGGGCTTCAAGGAACATAGTTATGGAAAGTGCCAAAGAAAAAGCCTTAAAAGTTTTCTTAAATGAAAAGAAAACAGAAAAGTAAAAAACTAAAATTAAGAAAAGTGTAGTTTTTAAACTGTAGACAAATGCCTGAATGTTTTCCACTCTTAGAAAAAGAACCAAAAGGTAACCGACTAAAACGTACAAAAGATGTTTAAATTTGTTTGAGATGCTTACTTTTCTATGCAACACAAAGAGTTTGACTGCTAAAAAACAGGCAACCAAAAATAAAAGAATGTCAGATACATAAATTGTGGGAATAAGGTAATCAAGCAAAAGCCCCGACACAAAACTAGAATTAAGAATAAAATGTTTAGACAAATTTAGGGGAAAGAAAAGAAGGATAAGAAAAAAAAGAACCAAGCCAAATTTATAAGAGGTTAAAGTTATCAACAGTCTTTTCATAACTATAAAGCATATATATAAACTAAGCAGTACTTACAATAGGTGTTGTGCATATGTGACTTTCGGGCAGTTTTAGTTGTATCAGTACCTACCTCAATGATGCTTCCTGTTTATAGATGTGTTTTTGTTGTACCTGCCTAAAAATAAACCCGAACAAGCCCTCTACCAAGCCTTTTTTTGTGTGCAAAACTCCCAAAAGGCTGTGTATATCTTTGTGGATAAAAGAGGCTCTTTATCCACATCCTTTAAAGTCTCATTGCCCTTTTTATATTTAAAACGTCTTGTTTTATTTTTGGGTTTTCCTTAAGATTGTTTTCTATCTTTTGATTGCCGTGCATAATGGTGGTATGGTCTCTTCCACCTAAAATGTCTCCAATAACCATGAAGGGTGTTTGAGTTAAATCCTTTAATAAGTACATTGAGATTTGCCTTGGAACTACAAATTCTTTCACCCTGCTTTTGCCCTTTAAATCAGTGATTTTGATATTGTAGTAAGTGCATACCGTTTTTAGGATGTCATTTATATTTACTTTTGGAGGCTCTTTTAAAACATGCCCTATGATCTTTGCTGCATATTCTTTGGTTATTTGTACTCCTTCAGCTTTTGCCCCTGTAACTATTTGTAAAAACATGCCTTCAAGCTCTCTGATATTTGACTCAAAGTTTATTGCTATGAAATCTACAACTTCATTGGGTATTTCTTCTTTGAGCACATTTCTTTTTTCTCTTAGTATTGCAGCTCTTGTTTCACTGTCCGGGTTTTGCATATCCGCAACTACACCGCTTGCAAATCTTGAAGTGATTCTTGCGTCTAATTTATTTAATTCTTTTGGGGGTCTGTCTGAGGTCAGAACAATCTGTTTTTGTGACATATAAAGGGCATTGAAGGTGTGGAAAAACTCCTCTTGGGTTGCCTCTCCCCTGCCTGCAATGAATTGAATATCATCAATCAAAAGTAAATCAGCCTTTCTAAACTTATCTCTAAATTTATTTGCGGTGTAATTTTTATTTCTGCCTTCCTGAATAGTTTCAATAAGTTCGTTCATAAACGACTCGGCCGTTGCATAGACTACTTTTGCTTTTGGTTGGTTTTTAAGAATTCTGTTTCCTATTGCTTGGATTAGATGGGTTTTTCCAAGTCCCACGCCAGCATATAAGAAAAACGGATTGTACATTTTGCCCGGATTTTCAGCAACAGTTGTTGCTATAGCATGCGCAAGCCTATTACTAGGGCCTACTATAAACGTTTCAAATGTGTATTTTTGAGAAAGCTGGGTATTATTTGTGGAATCCGTCTGTTTAACTTTTTCCACACTTGTGAAAAGTGGCAAGCCTTCTGTGATTGTTTGAACTTCTTTTTTTTCCACTCTAAAAGTTATGTCAATGCTTTCCTTTCCAAGTCTATCAATGCTGTTTTTTAAAAATATTAGAAAGCGTTTATTTATTTGGTCTGCTACGTAGTCGCTTGGAGCGACTATCTCCATTTTTCTTCCTTCCGCCTTGCCAAAAGAAAGAGTGGAAAAAAAAGTTTTGAACACCGCTCCTGACAGCGTTGTTTCCAGTTCTCCCATTGCAGCTTTAAAAAGATCGAGGTTATTCATAGTTACTGTGGGGCAGAAGTTTTGCAAATCTCACACAATTTAAAAAGTTATCCACAATAATGTCAATGGTTTTTTAAAGTAAAGCTTTTGTGTGACTCTTTAGGAGTTTTGGGGATGTGTGTTAAAGCCTTGTTTGTAGCAGTTTGCCCAGTGTAAGGAGGCTTAGGCCTATGAGGCTTCCTATAAGTAAACTTTCAGTTCCTGTTTTTGGAAGCCTCTTAAGACTTCCGGAAAAACACACTTTGACTGTGTCTGAAGACAGCTTTTCTCTGCTACCGTTTCCATTAATATCCGCCTTTGCTTTTACTTTGTTTTCTACGCAATCGTTACTTAAAACTTTTCCCGTCTCTTTTACTTTTACTCTTATGGTATAGCTGAACTTTTGATTGTCAGGCAGTCTTTCAAGCTCTTTTATAAGCTCTCCGTCAAGAACTTTGAATTCAATAGGTAGTTCATCAAATACTTCAATATCAACTACATCTTTTTCTCCTGTATTTTTAACATCTATCTTAAAAACAAGCGTGTCTCCAACTGAAACATTTGAGAGGTTTTCTTTATAGTCTTTAGTACCGTCAAGCTTTACCATCTTTTTGACTTTAAGCTCTGCTTTCTCATTTTTTGATTTCTCTTCTTTAGGTTCTTTGGGTTCCTCATTGGGCTCTTCAGTAGCTTTACAGTCAACAGAAGAGTAGTTTGCAAAGCGTTTATCTTTTCCTTCTCTGCCGTTTATCCAGGAAAGCTCAAAAAGAACAGAATTTGCAGAAGTGCTAGAAGTATCAAGCTTTATTTCTCCATTTTTTGTTTGTCCGGGAGCTATGCTGCCAAGAGCAACGGTCTTGGTTGAAGCTAAGTCTTTAGCTATCACATTCATTACATTTTGTTCCCCGTTTAATTCTGTGTTTGAGAAGGACACTTTGATAACGGCTTTTTCCAAAACGCAGGAAGATTTGGCAGACCCACTAGCCTTCCATGCCCACGCCTTTAACGGGGTTAATACAAGAGCCAGTATTACTGTTAAAACACCAATTTTTAGTTTATCCATCTTAGTCCTTCTTTAGGTTAGCTAAAAATAAAGCCTGATTAACGTGTGTTTGCAGGTCTAAAACACTTTTTACACTTGTTTCTAAGGATTGGTGCATCATATCACACTATAGGGTATCTGTCTAGCGCAGCAACGCATTGACTGGGGTAGGAGGATCGTTTAATATAGCCTGGTTATGCCAAAAAGAACATATCAGCCTAAAAAGAGAAAAAGAATCAGAAAACATGGGTTCATGGCCAGAAATTCAACCCCGGGCGGTAGAAACATAATTAAAAGAAGAAAACAAAAAGGAAGAGTTAGAGTTGTGGTTGCAAAAAAATCAAAGTAAGCTTATTACATGCTTCCGCCGGATAATCGGTTAACAGATAAATATTATTACGAGAAAGCCAAAAAGTATGGGAAGAGCTGTTCCACACCCTTTTTTGTGCTGTCTGTGATGAGGAATATTAAGAATCCTTCCGCAAAACCAAAAATAGGTTTCATTGTGTCAAACAAGATTGACAAAAGAGCTGTAGTTAGACATAAGCTAAAAAGAGTCTTTTCTGATATAGTTTATAAGCTTTTGGGTGGTTTTAAGGCAGGTTATTATTATATTTTTATCATCCGATTTAAAGGGTTAACTGCTACATATGAAGAAATTAGTTCTCAAATTAATAAAGTTTTATCAGAAATATCTTTCCTTTGATACAGGACTGGTGAGACTTCTTTTGCCTCAGTTTACTTTCAGGGTTTGTAGACACGTTCCTACTTGTTCTGAGTATACCTATCAGGCGGTAGAAAAGTATGGTATCTTAGCAGGGTTACTGAAAGGAGCTAAAAGGGTTGCTTGCTGTAATCCCCTCTCAAAACACGCAGCAGGCCCTCTCCTATAATTTATGATTTCAACAATTTGGAATTTGGTGCTTGTAACGCCACTTCTTAATATTTTGCTCTTTTTTTATAGAGTGCTTGGTGGAAATTTGGGAGTGGCTATTATTGCGCTTTCCCTCTTGGTTAAGGGCTTATCAGCCCCTTTCATGCACTCCTCTTTAAAACTTGCACAGAAACAAAAAGAAATAATGCCTGAGCTTGATAAGCTTAAAAAGAAGTATGGACATGATAAAAAAGTGCTTGCTGAAAAACAAATGGCGCTTTACAAGACTCTTGGGATTAATCCGGCTTCCGGCTGTTTGACCCAAATCTTTCCTATTCTTGTAATCTTTGCGCTTTTCTCAGTAATAAATCTTACAACTGGAACACACGCCATTTCTTCTGGCGATTTAAACCCACGACTTTACTCTGATTTTTTGAGAATTCCAGAAAACCACAAAATAAACTCAAATTTTTTGTATTTGGATTTGGCAAAGAAAGACCCGCTTTTTATTCTTCCGGTATTGGCTGCCTTGTTTCAATTTTTAACCTCTAAAATGATGATGCCTGACGTAAAAAAAGAAGAAGAAATAGCTAAAAAGACCAGTGACTCAACAGATGATGTTATGTATAATATGCAGGAGCAAATGCTTTATACCATGCCTATAGTCTTTTTGATTGTGGGGTTGAATCTGCCCTCCGGAGTGGTTTTAAACATTTTAGTAACGACTCTGTTTTCTATAGTTCAGCAATATTATGTGAGTGGGCTTGGTGGTCTTGCACCTCTTGCAAGAAAAATTGGCTTGAAAGTTTGATATGTCAGATTTAGAAAAATTAATTGTAGAAACGATAGAAAAAATTCTTTATTTTATTGGAGTTGTTGCTGCCGTAGATGTTTTTAAAAATATTACTGAGGAGGATAGTTTTCATGTTTCCCTTTCCGGCGATGACCTTGGGGTTGTGATTGGGTATCATGGAGAAGGTCTTTCTTCTCTCCAGACAATTCTTGGTTTAATGATTCTCAAAAAAGCTGATAAATGGGTGCATCTTTCTGTTGATGTCAACGGTTACAAGAGGGAAAGAGAAGAAAAGATTAAAGACATAGTTAAAAAGGCTGTTGATAGAGTCAAATTTACCTTAAAGCCTGTAGAACTTTCCCCAATGGTTTCTTATGAAAGGCGTATTGTTCATTTGGAAGCCTCCAAATATGAGGGAATTGCGTCAGATAGTATTGGAGATGGTTTTAGTAGAAGAGTTGTAATAAAACCTAAAGAATAAAGTTAAAGGATTGGTAGTTAATCCTTTTAGAAAACATGAAATTTACCTGTCTTCAAGAAAACTTGTCCCGTGCCCTGACAACAGTTTCTAAAGCTGTTTCCAATAAAGGTCCCATGCCCGTTTTATCTAACGTATTACTTTCAACAGAGGGCGGCAGACTTAAGCTTTCAGCTACCAATCTTGAAACTTCTATTACTACTTGGATTGGTGCTTCTGTTGAAGAAGAAGGAAGTGTTACGATACCGGCAAGACTGCTTTCAGAGTTTATTTCTAATCTTCCCCCACAGACAGTAAGTGGTGAATCTGATGATTTTTCTTTGAAAATTATGTGTGACAAAGCCTCTTCCAAATTTAATGGGCTTGATGCCTCTGAATTTCCTTCCCTTCCGGATACTCCGGATGAGGTGCATTTGACTATGGATCCCAAGATTTTTAGTGAGGTGGTGTCTGAGGTTGCTTTTGCTGCAGCCATGGATGAGGGAAGACCCGTTCTTACAGGTATCCTTGTTTATTCAGAAGGGGGCAAGCTTTTTATGGTAGGAGTTGATGGGTTTAGACTAGCGGAGAGGGTTGTTGAGCTTGCAGAAAACGAAACGGTGAAAGAAAACTTTTCTGCTATCATACCTGCAAAAATCATACTGGAAGTTGCCAGGTTGGTTAGCTCTCTCAAGGAGCCTTTAGAAATCTCCTTAAATAAAGACGGAAATCTTGCTGTTTTTAAATCTTCAGATCTGCTGATTTCCTCAAGACTTTTGGATGGGGCTTTTCCCGAATACAAAAAACTCATTCCGGATCCTGCCCTAACAAATATTAGAGTAGAGATGTTAACTAAGGATTTTACCAATGGCTTAAGACTTGCAAATGTTTTTGCCAAAGAAAATGCAACAAGTGTGGTCAAATTTAAAGTAAGCGGAGAAGATGGGGTTTTGTATATATCCTCTTCAAGCACTGAGGCTGGGGAAAACAGGAGTAGTGTTGATGCAAAAATTGACGGTGGAGATATTGAAGTTGCTTTTAATTCAAAATATATACTTGATGCCCTGTCAAACATTAAAGCGGATGGTTTTGTGTTTTCCTGCTCTGATAAAATAGGTCCCGGAATGCCCGGAGTTTTAAAGCCTGTTGGCAGGGATAACCATACTTATCTGATAATGCCTTTGCAGTATTAATGTTGAGGTCTTCCTAGGCTAAAATATTTCTGTTACTTTTTCATCACTGTCTTCCGGCTGTTTTTGCTCCGGATTTTCTGTTTGACCAAATTTTGGCGCGGGACTGCTGGTGTCTACTTCGGGGACCTCAATCTTAGTTGATTTAGTAGGAATGTAAGGATCATCAGGAAGAGCCAAGCCTGCCCCCTGGTTTGGGGAAGTATCTCCGGCTTGAGGCTGTGCCAGACCGGGCTGAGGAGGTTTTATTGAGCTGATATTGGGATTGTTGACCGATGGCAACCCCGTTGTTCCAACTGTTGCCTGTTTTGGTTTGTTATCAAAGCTTGGTGTTGGTTTGTAGATATTCTTGGAGGGTCCAGTATCTGCCTTGAGCGTGCCTTTCTCCCTGAGCCTTAATAACTCTTGCGGATTGGTGGTTATAAGTTTGTGCTCCTCATCAGAAGCCTCCACCTTCATTGCTACGTGATTACTCCCCGCAAAAAAGAGCCCCTCCCCAACACCTGCTGAAAGCAAAAGCCTCTTTTCCCCCTCAGAAAGATAAAAAACTTCAGCGAGTCTGTCTATTGCTGCCGGGTGTTGTTTAAGAAGAACTTGAATGGAAGAGTTTGTAATGATTGCGGTGCCGTACTCACTTGATAAAAAGTCCTGTACGTCCTGTGTTATTGTGGTAAGCCCCAGATAGTATTTTCTGCATCTTTTTGCAATGCCAAACATAAAAGTTGCTGAGTCTTTGTTTTGCATCAGGTACCAGGCCTCATCAACAATGAGGATTCTTTTTTTAAGATCTCTTTTGATTCTTGTCCAGATAAAATCAAGCAGAATGTAAATGGCAAGAGGTCTTAACACATCTTCAAGGCTTTTTGTGGAAAATACTGTAAATCTTCCGGTTAAATCTATGTTTGATTTTTGGTCAAAAATTCCGGCCAAGGAGCCTTTTATGTATCTTTCCAGTCTTCCGGATAAAGATTTGGCTTCCGGTTCTTCAGTGCCAAGCAGCACTTTATATAAATCTTCCATTATGGGTGGCTCTTTGTCTCTTTGGGTGGTTGGTTCCGTTGTAATGCCCTTAATTCTATATGTTTCTATCAAGGCTTTATCTAACACAGACTCCTCAGTGCTTGTTAGGGAACCAAAAATTATTTTAAAAAGGGTGTGTAGGGAGAGGATTTTTTGACCGAGCTCGTTCTCCCCCTCCACCGCAATTCCAGAAAGGTCAAACGGATTAATTCTTGAAGGGGAGGAGGGTGAGAATGCTATGTAATTACCGCCAACAGCATCACTTAATCTTCTGTACTCCTCTTCAGGATCAATTACTATAATCTCCGCTCCAAAAACCAAAGATCTAAGTGCCTCAAGTTTTACAAAAAAAGATTTTCCGGCTCCTGCTTTTGCAAAGACTACCATGTTAGCGTTTTCCAAAGAAAACCTATCAAAAATTATTAGGGACCCGTTGTGCATATTTACTCCATACATTATTCCCTCATTTGAAGTAAGGTCAGAGGAAGTAAACGGGAAGGTTGTGGCAATACTTGTTGTGTCCATATTTCTTGTTACAAGAAGCTTGTCCAGGCAGGTTGGTATGGTGGACTGAAAGCCCTGTTCCATTTGAAGAGAGGCTTGTTTAGAAATTAAAAGCAGGGCCCCAAGAGTGGACTCAACCTTTTTTGTGATGGTCTCAAGCTCTTCCAAAGTTTCTGCAGGAATTGTGATATAAAAGGAAAATTGAAAAAAGCGTTCTATGCCTTTCACCAGTTGCTCCTGTAAGGAGCGAGCATCTTCTAAGGCTGCCGTAACGGCAGGGTCTACAACTTTGCCTTTTTCTGTATCAGCCTTTATTGTGGCCTCCATTTCCGCAATCTTTCTTCTGAGATCATCAAGAATGCCCTTGGATTGGACGGGATAATAAAACATTGCAATATCAAGAGTCTTATCAAAATTAATAAGAGGAGAAAGCCAGTCCGCCCCAACAAATCTGGGGTAGCCTGAAATAAATAAAGTTCTATAATATGTGTTTCCAATCCTAATATAAGAAAAATCTATTTCAATAGCTGAGGGGGCAATAATGTCTCTTATTGAGACCATGCCCTGAGAAAGCTTTTCTGCGGCGGTCATTTCATGGAGTTGTTGTGCTTGTTTTTTTTTGTTGCCAAATGGTAATTTCATCTTTGTTAAACTTAAATCTACTCTTCAAGTATTGCAGGTTCTACTATTGGAATTCTGTAATCATCCGCGTTTGTTCTCATTCTTTGATCATGCAGGGAAACCGGATTATAAATATCAAAAAACAGTTCCACTAGCTCCTGAGTTGTTAATTGTTTTGCTTTAATGTTAATCCTTGCAAACTCCCTAGTTAGAGTGTCTCTTTTGGGGTAAAGTTCATTTGTTGCCGTTTTAAGCAGTTTTGGCACGTCAACATTCACTCTTTTGGTGGCTTTTTTTGTACCCGTTAGCGCTGAGAGGAAGTCAAAAGGACTGCCTGTTGGTGTAGAAGCTGTGCCTCCCGAAGGAATGGACACATAGAAACTCTTATCCAAAACCTCATTTCTTTTGATTAGCTCCTGCACAAATTTTCTGTAGGCCTCCGCCTGAACTTTAAGAAGAGGGTCCTTGATTCTGTTTTCTATAGCCTTAACTTTTTCAAGATAATTGGTAATGTCTAGCTTTTTGCTTCTGACAATTATCTGAACCGGAAAGTTTAGAGAGTTTAGAAGGCCTGAAAAAGCTGCAATAATTGCATCCTGTTCAATCTCAGATAACAGATCAAAATTTACGGCATTGGTTCTGATAATAAGGACTGCAGCACCGTTTTTCAAAACTACAAGGTCGTTTGTTATGGTCTCAATATCAAGATGCTCTTGTGTTGTGAATTTAATGTCTTCCATAGATTACTCAAATCTTACCAGTAAATTCAATTGGAGGTAATACCTCTCCTTTGGTTTGTATCAGGGAAGAATCAAAGTTTAAGGCAATATTATCTTTCTCAAATGAAACCTCAACTATGTAACTACCGTTTGCTACTGCAGTTGTGATGAAGAATTGGCCCAGTTTGTTGGTTCTTAGCGCTCTGACAACGTCTCCTCTTGGATCTTTAATCATAACTACTGCGCCTTCCACAAGTTTGCCGTTGTTGTCTTTTACAACCCCGTTTATTGAATTAGGCAGAGTTGTTATTGTAGGAACTTTGGCTAGCACTGGAGCCTTAGGCTGTTTGAGTTGCGTATCTTCTTTGCTGTCATGAATTACAGGTACTTGTACTTTTTCCACCACTTTTTGAACAACAACTTGTGGAGAGGTGGTTTCTGTGAGTTTTTGTTCAAGCTCTTTAACTTTGGTTTCAAGGCCTGTTATCACTTTTTGCGCTTCAACTCTTTCCGTTTCTACACGTTTTATTTGATCCTGGATGGCTTTTCTTTCAGCCTCCGTTTTTGACGAATCTTTCATGCTCATGTTTAGCGCTTCAATCTCCTTAGTTAGTTTGGAATCTGCTTCAATCAGGTGCTTTTCTATTTCTTCATCTGTTGCTTTTTTGCCGGGGATATCATATTTTATTTCAACTTTTTCATCTTTTGGAACCTCTTTTTTGAGAGAAGCTGTTGGTTCCGGACCTGTCCACATAAGTCTTTCCGGCGGCAGGTACATGCTGCCTTTTTTTGGTGTTTGAGAGGTTTGCGGGGGGGTTTGTTGAGCAGGTACTCCTACTCCCTCTGCAGTTTTCTTTTCTACTTCTGTAACAGCCACTTCTTTAAACGGGTTCCCAACCTCTATTTTTTCTTCTTTCTTTTGATCTTGCTGTGTCAGAGCAGATATATTAAGCGGGGGTATTGAAAGTCTTGCCTGGGAAGCACTGCTTTTTTGATCTACTTTCAGTTTTTCAACCAAAGCGTTGAGTTGGTCTAATTTTTCCTTTCTTTTCATGTCTTCCTGGCTTTTAGGAGGTTCGGGCTCGCCTGACATTCTTAAAATTCTTTCTCCTCTGATTGGTAAAACAATCTCACCCTGGGTTGGAGTCAGGTTTGTAAATCTTCTGCCTGTAATGCCGGCAGGGGTTAAGGTGGTGCCCTGAGACTTTGGTTTAAAAGAACCAATTCTTGCTGTAATTGGAAAGTTTTGCCTCAGCTGGGATCTTGAAGGCTTGATTATTTCCGCTCTTTCTTGTTCCTGTTCCTGCTCCTGTTCATGGGGCTCCTCTTTTTTTTGTTCCTGAACTTTTGGTTCCTGAATTGGTTCTTTAGCTGGGATTGCAACGGTTTCAGACTGTGTTAGAGACGCTTTTTCTTGAGTTAGTGGGCCAGACGTGAACGGTGCGGGTGCGGGTGCTAGCGCTGGTGCTGGGGGCTCTTTGGGTGTGGATTCTTTACCGGGTGCGAGTTCTGTCCTGACAAGGTTTGCCTTATCCTGCTCAATTATGTTTTCCACCACTTCCGGTTTTTCCTCACTCTTGGGAGTTATATCCACAAAGATAGGAGCTTCTTCCCTCCCAACTTCTTTTGCTACTTCTATTACTTTTGGTTCTATAACTTGTGGGGGTTCGAATGGTTTGGCCACAACTTGTTTAGGTTGTGGTTGCTGCTGCGTTTGCATCTGAACAGGGGGTTTAACAAAAGTTTGCGGGGGGGTTGAAACGGTTAAAGCGTCTAAAGTTTTTGGAGTTATTATTTTTACTTCCTCCTTTTTAACATCCGGAAGCTTTAAGACTTCAGGGGTTTGCACTTTTGGTGAGGGTGGTTTTTGACTAGCTTGAGGCACGCTCTGCTGCTGAGGCTGTTGTGCTACTTTCTCCTGAGCCCCTGAAGCTTTATTAACCTCTTGAGGTTTGGGAGCCTGTGGGATAGAGGGTTGTGGTGAAGGTGGTGTGAACTTAGGTGCCTGGTATATAGGTATTTTAGGTGAGGGTGCTATAGTGGGCGTAATAGGGATGCTTCTAACGCTTGGGTGTGTCTGAGGTAAACTTTGTGGTCTGAATTGAGTTGTTACTTGGGGTGGTGCCGTAACGGCTGTTGCTTGAGTGTTAAGTATGGTTTGAGGTGTAGTGGGTCTAGCATTAGCTAAAGAGGGTTCAAAAGCAGCCCTTACTTTTTTGATATACTCCTCTTCTTTTTCATCAAGATAATCTTTTTTCTTAAGATCGCCAGAAGCTCTTTCAAGATACTCCTCCAGTTTTCTTCTGCTTGCCGTTGGGGCTATTGTTAACATTTCAGATTTAAGCAATGCCGCGCTTTGATATAGAAAATATTGTGGGATAAGTGTTTCTTTTCTCCAGACCCTCAGGGTTGGTTGGTAAATTGCCTGGAAGAAAAAAGCTACCCATTGATCCATTCCTCTATCTTGAATAGGGACAAAAGCTATGGCTACGCCGGCAAGGGCTGCCACAATGCCAAGGGGCCAGGCAACATAGGAAGGAAGCCCACTTTTGATAGCTCCAAAGGCAAAAATAGCTGCAATAAGCAGGTAAAAGAACTGGCGCATGGTCAAGTCCCCTATTATCTTGAACTCCACCTGCATTATGTTTTGTGGTACTGCGTGTTGTTTATTAGATAGTCCGCTAGTTTCTTTTAAGGGCATATATAAGCTTAATTTAGACTAGTCTGATTTTAACAGATTTGAGGGGTTTAATTAAGGTTTTGAAGTTTGGGAATACTAGAAACCTATAGTATAATTGAAAGATACTTTTTCTAAAGGAGGAAAAAGATAATGGTGAAAAAATGGATTGTTTTTGCCGCAATGAATTTGAGCTTTGCGGCCGGAGCAGAGTACCTGCTTCGTTATCGGGTGGAAAGTGAGGGCCACCTGATGTTATATGTACTTTTTTCCCCAATCCTCCAAGGGATTTGGGGAGCTCTCCTCCGTCGGCTTTTTTATAAAAGGCCCCTCAACAAGTCCTCTCGGGGACTCTGGCTAGCCATAATTCTTGGTTTGGTCGGAGCCCTGGGTCACTTCAGCCATGATTTTTCCTGGCTGATTTGGCCGTGGGGGGAACCAGGGAACACCCTGATCTACAACGCTTGGATAGTTTACTGGTTTATATCCTGGCGTTTCTTTTGGCTTGTTGCCCTGCTTTTCCTCAGACCTTGAGGATAGGCAAAAAGATCAAAAAACCAGAAACAGACGAGGCTTTGTACATAACAAACTCGTCTGTTTTGCTTTTTTAGTCAACTATCTCCCAGTATTTATCTAGTCTTTGGTCCTTGAATTGCAGCTCTAACCAATCCCGGGGCCTTTATAGCCATTACCCACGTTGCCATAAGAATCATGTGTGCTGCAACAACAGCTAAAGTATCGCTTAAAAAGCCTGCTGCCACATTTGTGTTTGGATCTGCTGCAGCTGCGGCTGCCGTCTTGAAAAAGATTACCAGTCCAAAAGCCATGAGAAACACTATTACGGGTAGGGCTAACGTGTCCGCAAGCATGTCTTTGAACCAATCTTTTATTCTGTGTTCTTGTCCTGGAATCGCCGCGACAGCAAATATCATTGGGGAGATAATTGTCCTTGCAATGACTTTGACATAACTTGTTAAGAAGACAATAAGCATTATTACCAGAAGAACAAGTGCCAATATTATTTCTAACAGAATGAAAAGACCGAGACCACCGGATACAGCGGCATTACTTACGTTTCCTAATATTGCCAGAAGACACTGCATTGCCCCAGTCAGATTACCTGCTTGGTAACTGCTGCATATAGGAGGCCACACCCCTTGTATCACATAAATTATTCCCTGTCCTGTAACACCCCCAGGACCTGCTAACCAGGACGCAACTCCAACTAAGGGGCTATTCCACCCCCTACCTATCATCTGATCAAACAAGGAACCTAGTGCATAAGATATTGTTATTAGAACGGCACTTATCACAATTCTGGGAATTGCAGACTGTGCAGTTACAACCGTTTGAGGATCTATTTTAGAACGCATGGTTATCATAAACGCTACTACTAAAACAAAAGCGGCAAGAAGACCATAAGCTAGATTCCTCATGGCTTTCCACATATCAATAACAGCCTGAAATGCTGGGGAAGGTGCAGCGTAAGCTTGCCTAAATAACACCGAATCGGACTTCATACTATTAAAATAGTATGCAAGATTCATTACAGGAGGTGCCTCAATTGCCGAGTCCATAGCACCTACGGCAAAAGCTAACATGCTTGATTTACTGTTTACAATTTGAAGAGTAGGATCACACTCTGAGGCTACTCCTTTTGCTTTATCAATCATTTGGTCATAAGTACACCCCGTTACTAATATATAACCAGCCCCGGCAATGCCACCGATGGCTGTTCCGGTAACGAGTGTCTGCAAATCGTTTTTATCTCCCAACACAAAACCCACTGCTTGATCCCAGACCCAATTACCACCAGCGTATGAGGTTCTGACTTGAGTTGAAAAAACAAGAACCAGAGCAGAAATAACACTTATAGCACGAAGAACTGTTTGATTTGAGCTTGTTTTTTTATTCATACTTTATATTTAATGACAATAACCTTTCTCTATAGTAAATGTTAGGACACTATACTAAAAATATCAAGCATCTGTTAGTATATCTATTAGTGTTTTTATACTAGATATATGGCAGCGCCAATTTTTTATCCTGGGTATTATCCAGGCAGCCGCCCTGTTAAAAAGAAAAAAAGAGGGGGTAGGCCCAAAAGATATGAATCTGATGAATTTCAAAGAGAACTTGCATCTGTAGTTTCCTTTGACTCTGTTGCACTGGGTCTTCCTGGCACTCTTACAAAGCTAATTGAGAAAGATTTTGTTGCTTCTTCTTTTGTGATCAGAGGTAAGATTAGAGACGCCGGTGCTAGAGTAGCTAGCGGAGAATTAGGTAGTGTAGAAGAGGAATACGCAGAGCTTCCAGGGGCTGCTGGTATTGGTTTGAATCTTGATCCAGAGAAGCTCAAGAAGAAAAGCTTAGAAGAATTTGTTGCTGAGACCGCCCAGGATTGGTTCACAGCGGTCATGGGTTTTAAGGATTTAACTGCCCAAGCCGAATTAAAAGGTATTTGGGACCCAATGTTAAATCCTCTGATAACTGCAACTAAAGAGCAGAAGGCCTTGAGTCTTCACTCATCAGTTTTTAAAGATTTATATGGGGTCACGACTCAAGGTGCTTTTGAATCCTCAGATAGATTTGCAGCTTCTGTTAGAGATTTTGTTGTTTTTGGAAATTCGGCAGATAAAAGGGGTGTTAAATTTAACGTAGTTCAAACCAGATTTGCTCTTGCCCTTAAAAGGCAACTCGATGAAACTTATGACCCTCGTACTGCTTCCCCTGAAGTCACAGCCTTAAAACGAGATTTAGATAGAGTTTTTTCAACAGGTGCTTACAAATCTGTTGATGGGGAGAAGATTTTTGTTAAGGACACTGATGCGGATGGAAACAAGCTTTCTGCAGGGGAGATGGAAAAGGTAAGAAGTTCAATAGAATCTAGGGGAAACGAAGATATAGACTCCATTTGGAAGAGAGCAATGGGATCAAAGGATCTTGGAGACACTCTTGGAGATAATCGTCTTGTGGCTTTTGCACAAATGTTAGATTACAGAAAGAAAGTTTTTGAATACAACGAACTTCTGGACGCTGTTGCTGAAGGAAAGTTTTTCCAGCTCTATATGTGGAGCAAAATTAAAACAAAGATTAAGTTTTTGACTCCTGCTTTTAAGTTTGCAAGTTTTGTTCAGGACCCTGTTAGGGGGGGCTTAAGAATTTTAATTGGAAACAAAAATTCTCCTATTAATAAAATGCTTCAGACGTTAATGGACAAGGTAGCCAAGGGTCTGGATGGAACCTTGGGAGCTCTTGCACAAGTGTTAAGTGGTAAAGCTTCTGGGCTTATCAACCTTGTTAGCGGTGGTGCAATTAAAATTGCTATCAGGTCTCTTGTAAGTTCAGCTTTAACCGCTGCAGGTGCTAGTGGTGTTGGAACTCTTCCTGCTGCTATAACAGCTGCCTTGATTTATGTTGGGGAAAAAGCTTGGAACATAATTTGGCACACAATGAAGCTTGATCTTGGTAAGGCTCTTGATGAGCTTGGCAAAGAGATGGCAAATATCTTTAAGTTTGTGGCTGGAATTACAGGTTTCACGGTTGTAGTTTTAATACTGGCTTTGTATTTTATTGTTAACACTGTGTTGGCCCCTCTTGGAGGCACACAGCCTTATGGTGAAACTGCGGGAGGTGTTGGTGGTGGCACAGAACTTCCAACTCCAAGCTGTAATGATTTTAACTGCTTTGGTTCCGGAGTTACGGATTTTGAATCGTCTCTTAATTGTGCTGCAGCAACTTTGTCTAGCGATACAAGCGGACCTCTTTGGAGGTTAGTTGATGAGTACGGTCCTTATTGTGACAATGAAACCAGGAACTTGCCTTTTGCGTACAACCTTTTTGTGAAATTTTATGATAAATATGTTGCTATAGGGACTCCTGCCGGGAGGTCCTGTGCTACCCCGCCGCCCGAAACCGCAAGACCTTTGGATGCAGGCTACAGGTGCACAGGTACATCTCCCCGATGCTTTAATGGGGGCACCTGCGCCGTACCCGACCCTGCCGTAAATGGGATATTTGCTTACTATAGAGAGGCATTGAGAGATTGTGAAGTGCCTAACGCTCAGCTTAAATGGACAACTGACAATTCCTTTGGGAAAACTCCTGAAGAGCTTGCTGATTACATGACGAACATACTAAATGTAAGTTATTCGGGTTTCTCCCCACCTCCCGGTAAATTACTTCAGGTTTTACAGGTTGCCAAAGCCAAAAATGTTAATCCTTGGCTTTTGGTGGGTATTTGGGGAACAGAAAGTTGGTTTAGCCAGACCCCTCAGTGTTTGGGAGGTACTTCTACACCTGTCTTAGGTCCAGGTACTGCTCCGGGAGGGGAAGCAATTGCCTGCAGTGCTACAACCTCAGGTACCAATCAGCCTGTACCCTTTTCAAAGACCAACGGAACAGTGTTTCCTGGAGGTAGCGGACAGACTTGGTCTTGTTTTGGGGAAGATAGGACTGTGGGGGGCGTTTGTGTGAAACATGGTGGTATAGATCTTGCAGCTCCCACTGGTGCATTTGTACTCTCCCCTTATGATGGAGATGCAAAGGTTGTATTTGCAAGTTCTGCTGGGAATTTTGGACAGTTAATAGTAATACAGGCTCAATCAGGTGGAACAGCCCTACCCTATTATATGTACTTTGCACATCTTAAGAGTTTTAGCGTTCCTGTTGGTAGTGTTGTTACTAAAGGTACTACTTTGGGCCAGGTGGATTCTACGGGTTATTCTTCCGGACCGCATTTGCACTTTGAGATTAGATCTGGAAGTAATGATAGAACAAAGCAGGTTAACCCCTGTGCCACTTCTTTCGCTTGCCCTGCCATTAACACCGGTGGTTCTTGCCCGACTACGCTAAATTTATGATAGACTGAAGGAAATTTATGCCTGCGTTGCCACAATTTTTAAAAAATAAAACGGTTTTAATTATTCTTGGTGTCATATTGGTCTTTTGTGTTCTAACTTTCATTTTCTTTACACAGTATCAAGAGCAGACTCGATACAAAGAAGTCTATGAACCCACACAGGAAAGACTAACTCAGCAGCAAAATTTTGTTGAGGCTACAATAGATAAATATAAAGGGACCAGAATAGACGGCTTTGATGAGACAGGTTCTGAGCTTACTTTTGTACTTGGGGAAGTGGAAGCTTCTAAGCTTTCCAAGGATAATTTCATTCTTACTTTTGAGTCTTCTTCTTTACCTTTTCTTGAGAAAGACTTAGGAATTGTTGAAATACAAAACAGTGGAGATTATGAGAGTAGGTTTACCACAAATCTCACACCCTCAGCTTTTGTGACTCGTTATGTAGCATTCTTGAATTCAAAATTGGTAAAGGAGCCTATACTAAACAATTTGAAATTCCAAGCCATTCCAGTTTCTGAAAAAGGTATTTGTGTGGCGCAAGAATTTGAAGGGAACTGTTCTCCTCCAACACACAAAGAGTTTGTATACTTTATTTCTTTAGGGGGTTATCCGGTATCAAATATAAGCAGAATGAATAATATACAAGTTTGGTCACCAATATCAGGTGGGGCTTCAATAGTTACTATCCCCAATTTTCTTCCTTCCTATATTTCTGTTCATACCATCAGGGCTTTTTCAGAAGGAACATATATCTTAAGACCTTCCGCGCCTTTAGATCCTTACTACTTTGATCTTTTTTTTAATCTTGGAGGTATTCCAAAAAGTTACGTTGCCTTTGATGAGACGGGTTTTTCAAAGATTTATGTTATGAATCCTAAAGATGGGGTTCTTATTCCGTATGTTGCAAAAAAAGCTAGCATCAAGGGTTTTGGAAACAAAGTCTTAGAAATTTATTATTCAGAATATTAGCTTAGGGGGTTTCTTCAATACCCGGACCTCCCACCCCGCAACTTACTCCCTCTCTTGGTATACAAAACATATTTCTCACAAACTCGCCGGTTCTTAAAGCCTCCCCTGAAACTCCGGAAGCGGCAGTCCATGGGATTCTGTTTCTTTCAAGCTCTGTATTGACCGTACCAAGAGTACCGATTTTTTGAACAGGCTTGTGATATGGCATTTTTACTACATCTGCAATTGTTGCTGCAGGCGCTCCCTTATGGGCCGCATAAGGCACTTTAAAAGTTGGAGTCAAATCAGCCGATGCTTCATATTCTGTCTCCGCATCTTGGCAAGCCTGTACTTCTTCTGGGGTGGGTAACAGGGCACAGTCATTGAAAGCTTTCAATAAGTTAGCTAAGAAAGCATCTATAAGCTCGCCAAAATCAATAATCATATTAAATCTTAATCCTCCCTTTGTGCAAACAAAACCATCATCATACTTCTTATTTACCTTAAGCTGTTCTCCATCACATGGACACTCATTGCCCAGAATTTTTAACCTCCTTATCACAGCACTATATGCGGATGTTCTTACAGGATTGTCTGAAAAAATAGTTCTATCAAGTGCAGCGGTAGGTGTTGGGTCTGCATCCTCTATATTCATCATCTTTCCGGCCTCATTTGCTCCAATCACACCGGGTCTTGTGTACATGCTTGCTACGGTTGCAACGGATGTGGCAGGGCCGGGGCCTGCGTTTCCGCCGTTTGGTCCGCTAACATAAACGGTAGGCTGTGTGTCGCACGCGGCTCCTTGACAATCGTCTCTATTTTCTGTGATGGGATCTCCTACGTAACATCCTATATCAGCTTCGTCCAGATACGGACCACCGCAGATGTGTGGAGTGTAATCGCTTTCCAGATTCACGCTACCCGTGTTGTTATTAACTACTATTGGTTCTCTAACGCCCTCTGGGGAGTTTATTGCTCCAAATGGGGAGTCTGCCACATTGTAAATTACCCCCGGGGCATCAAGGCCATAAGCGCACATGTAAAGCGGGAAGTATTTTGAATCTTTCATTGTGCAACCTACCTCTCCCGGAGCGCAAATCCCTGATAGGGGTGTCCCTTGACAAGCAATTAGTGCCCCCTGCCTTTCTCTGGCTTTTATACAAATTTCTGTCAAAAGACCAGGTCTCATGCCAAGTAAATTTGCTCCTATAGGCATGTTTCTAATTAGACTCATCCTTTCATTGTTGGCTTTTATAGCTTCACAACTTACTTTATCTACATACGGAATTTCTCCCCAAGATTGTCTTATAGCCTGTTTGTCAGAAGCATGATCTCTTGCTATACCTTTGACCTGATCTTGCTTTTGTGAGCCTGCAAAACCACCTAGTGTAGTCCAAGTAGTGTCCCAGACAACTTTGACACAACTCAAAAGGTTTTTAACGCAGCTTAGAGAAAACTTTCCCAGTTGCTGAGAGATTTGAACTATTTTATCAGGTACCATCTCATCTGCTACCGGAGCTGTGCCTGATATAAAAGGACAATAGCCCGCTTTTGTCACATCCCCTACAGGTTTAAGTCTTAAACACTCGTTGCTTCCTCCGCAACCCTCAATAAATTTAGCGTAACTTAAATCAAGTTTAACGTTGCTGTTTCCATTTGGGTTAACAGAAAATACATCTAGCACTTTGTTTCCGCAGATAACCATAAGGTAGGAGGTTTTGTCTTTGGGTATTTGAAGTTCATATTGATACTTGCCATTGACATTTTGAATGGTTGTTGAGTTATATGTAGCATTTTTCTTTTTTTCTTCATTCTCATCAGGTTTGTTAAGATCATCCCAGATGGATTGGTTTTTAAGAGGTGGGGCCGGTCTGGCAAAAGTTTCTACCCAAGCAATTTTAGCCCCTGTTAGTGGGGGTGTAGCCATACTTGGAATTATTCTTTTTCCAAAATTGTTTGTATAAGAATTTGTTACAGTTCCCCTAAGTGTAGCTGGAGTAAATTCTTCAGGCTCAATTTCAAGGTCTTCTGGAGTACACGCCGGAAGCACCTCTGTGTTAGTGTCCTCAATATCTTCGCATGTACCCCCTCCTCTGGAGCCTCCTCCTGCAAGTGGAAGAGTTGTTGTTCCCCCCGGTCCATACACCATAACAAGGAATTGATCGGTTCCCCCACCTGCCGTTGGGTCGTCCTGAAGATCAGGCATGAGGTACTTTGCATCTGGACCACCGGTTAAGGGGGGTACACCCAAATAAGAACTACCTTGAAAAGAAGCTTTAAGGTAGTCAATGCGCTGATTAAAGTTGACCCTGCTGCCTCCATACACAAAATTAGGTGACAAACCCCCACCGTTCACAATTATAGGAGATGTTGTTTTGGCATAGTCATTATCAAAATCCCAAGCTGTTATTCTGTATCTAGCAGGACCCGGCACATCAGTCTCATAAGGGTGTGAGGCAAGTCCCGAACCCGTGGTGCCTGACAAACCCTGATAAAATTTAATGGCATCCATTGCCGGAGCTTGAGGAGGTAAGACATCAGGGTTGGATGTATTTATTGAGGAAGGCATTGTGCTTATATTGGGGTTTGTAAGTTGTGCCTTGAATGATGTGTAGGTGCTACTATATTCGCCGGGGTCTGGCATCTCGTTTCCCCATTCCCTGCCAAGGTTTACCTCGTTTCCCCACTCTAGGCGAATTGTGTCTGGAAATCCTGAAGCGTCAACAGAATTAAATGCTTGGGCAGTATATCTTGCATAATCCAATGTTAATTTTTCCCAGCCACTTACCCCGCCTGAACAGAGTCTGGTTGTGAGTCTGACTACAGGCATCATTTTATTGGTTCTTGCAATGTCCAACATTTCCTGCATAGCCTGTTTTGTGCCCGCCACATCTCCCGGTATTCCTGCTGCGGACATCATAATCTCAAAAGGAACCCAGTTATTTGTATCCCCGCCCAAACCCAAGTATGCCTGTCTTGCTGGAGCTATCATTGATGGAGAGTCTTTGAGATTAGGTCCCCACTTTTCTACCGCAGCAGAAGCGCTTTTACCGGAAGTAAAAGTCAAGACTAGAATTATTGGTATTGCAAAGACTACTTTTGTTATTGATTTAACCATGTTACTACCCCCTGAATAGCTGTGCTAAATGAGAGCGCATTGGGGCTTACTCCAAAATATCCCAATAATATCCCAAGACCCACATAAAGACCTATTACCGTAACAAAACCTATTGTTGCCCAGGTAATTGTTTGTTTTGCACCATCTATTGCTTTGGCGTCTCCTTGGGAAAGGCTTAGCTTAATGGAGGCTATTAAAATTAAGGCAACAAATATGCCTCCCGATGAGAGTATTATTATATCTAAAGCTTTTAACACAGGGCACATTAAATTAACTAATTGATCTAGCGGCTGATCTTTAGTTGGTTCTCCAAAGTTTTCGCATGCCGCATTTGCACTTCTTTGAGATACCAAAAAAAGAAATAGGAGCAAAAACAGGTTTAGGCTTAATTTTTTGACACCACTTCTAAAAATTTGCATATTTAAAATCCCGGCACATTATTCTCAAGATCTGGACTGCTAGATCCCAGAATGTTTAATATAATCAGCTTGAAAGTGAACGCTAGCAGAGCTACAACTATTGCCAGAATTGCTGTGGTGAGATAGCGTTTGGCAGTGCCTATTGCCTTGGCATCCCCTTCACTCATTATATACTGAATGCCGGCAAGTATTATGGCAACAGTTCCTAAGGCTATGCTGATTCCCATAAGAACTCCAAGGGCTAGATTTAAAAAGCTACTAACAGTTGAAAAAGCGCCTCCTGTTGGATTTACATTTGGATCATCAATAATAGTATTTACAAAATCAAAAGGCATACTGCTATGAATAATACTACATGTGTTTTCATTAGGCTATAAAGGGTCTTACTTTGCAAAAGTGTTTAAAACAAACCTTAGGATACCAAGCCCTGTAATCGCAAATATTATGCCTACTACGGCTGAGGTTATTATCTCTTTCCCTTCTGTTAGCTGCTGCTCGTTACCTTGACTTGTGAGTATCATCAAACCTCCCTGGGCAGCTCTTAGAAGTCCAAGAACTATAACAATTGGCATTAAGATTATAATAATGGCAGATATCAAGCCCTGTGGATTATCCGGTTCAGGAAAGTTGGCGCTGGGGTCAAGCACTCCGGGACCTACAGGCGGTGTATATACACACGCTGCGGAACAGAGAGCCTGCGTGGCGTAATAACTGCTACTATCAACTTCTTCACAACTCCATGGAGTAGTACTAGGATTACAGCGCCATGTTTTCTCTTTGACGCATTTGTTAGCACTGGAACAAGTGTATTCCCAAGGTTTTAGGCAGTTATTGCACGTACCGGAAGAATCACAGGCAACGTTCCCCCCTGAGCAATCGGAAACGGGAGGGGTATTACTGATACACCTTTTTATTGGAGGGGCAACTTGTGCAGTTTGGCAAGAGAACGTGCTGCTACAACAAGTATCTCCGGTAAGACAAATCTCATTATCTGCAACACAAGGATTAGAGTCACAGGTGTGAGTTGTGAGATTACATGAAGTTCCGGATACACATGTTGTGTTATCAACACACTCAACACAAATTCCGCAAGGGTTTGTTGCATCTGTGAGACAAACGGATGTTGGGTCTGCACATGTAATAAGATCTCCTTCTATGTCGCAAGACAAAGCATTTAAACAATGAACTGCCCATGCCCTCAAAGGAAGTGCAATAAATATGATTGTCAGTGTCAAGAACGCAAGTGAGGATAAAACAGATATTTTATATCTCATATATGGAGTAACTATATATGGCAGATTGTATGTGCGTCAACCGCCAACCCCAACCAAAAAGCGCGGGGTTTAACCCGCGCCTTAATTATTTCTTATCTAGGAGAACTACTCTTGTTGCAAAGACTGCTCGGCAACATTTACATTTGCCTGGAGTACTCCTGCTACAACCTGTCTTATAACAAATGCTCCTAATACAACAATAAATCCAATGACAGCGTTAGTTAACCATTCCCTTGCTTGCTGTGTGTTCTTTTGATCCCCCTGGCTTGTAATATATTTGATACCCCCAAGTATCAAGAAGATGACGGTTAACGCCACGCCGATACCCATTACAATATTGATAATAAGATTAAAAAGATCTGCCAAGCTTTTAATCCCCGTGTTGGAAAGCGGGTTATTAGACGTAATATTAATAGCGTAAGCCATGTGCACCTCCTTTTTAGTTAAACAGAAAGAATTACTACTGTTAAAGTATCTTATTAATAGAAAAGCCTGTCAAGCAGTCAATGGTATAATCTACTCTAATGCCTTATTTAGGACTCTTAGTTAAACATAAAACCAACACTTTTTTTGCACTAATTTTTGCTTCCTTTTTAGCGGCAATACTTTATTTTTTTCTTATTTTTGTTTCTTCAGTACTGCCTCCTGCAAGGGCAGATGAGCTTTCCGATATAGAAAAAAAGAAAGACAAGCTCTCAAAAAAGCTTGATGACCTTACTTCAGACAAATCTTCTCTGGAAGCAAAGCTTAATAAGCTAACAACAGACCTTTCTGCCACAGAATCGGACATTAAAGAAGTTTTGGCAGATATTATTGCTATGGAGGAAAAACTTAAAGATATAAATGTGAGCCTTGATGAAACCAGGCGTACGCTGGATTCAAAAATAATTTTAAGAAATAAAATTTTAAGAAATTATTACAAAAGTAATTCTCTTAGGGATATGGAGTTTTCCCTGCTTATTTCCCTTCTGCCCTCTCCAACCGCCTCCAATTCACAAACTGATGAGGCAGGCTTTAGGTTTGCAAGCCAGTCATATGTTGCCCAAAAAACTCTTAATAAAAACACTCTCACAACAATTGAGCTTTTAAACAAAGACATTTTTCAGTATGAAAAAGATAAAAAAGCAGCAGAGGATCTCAAAAACTCTTTTGACAGCCAAAGAGCCAAGCTTGTTTTACTGAAGCAAAATTTAGCAAATCAAAAAGAAGAAACGGTTGAAGATATTGATGATCTTGCTGATGAGATAAAAAAAGTTAATTCTTCCCTTTCAGATCTGTCAGCAAGGCAGCAGGAGCTATTGAGGGAAAAGTTTGGTGCAACAACTGAATCCACAACTATAGGAGATAGCGAACAATCCTCCTCTACTCTTCCCAACCCATCGTTCAAACCCGCATTTGCATTTTTTACTTATGGGTATCCCCACAGAGTGGGGGCAAATCAATATGGCATGTACGGCAGATCAAAGGCCGGCCAAAATTACAAAGATATTATTAAAGCTTATTTTAAAGATGTGGATATTAGCGGCTCTTGTGATAAAGGAAAAACCATTTCTGTCACAGGTTATGGAAGCCTTAATTTGGAGAATACTTATCTTATGGGTATTGCGGAAATGCCCGAATCTTGGGGCTCAAACGGCGGTCAGGAAGCTCTCAAGGCACAGGTGGTTTTAGCCCGTACCTACGCCCTTAACTACACCCAATATTATTGGGAAAAAGGCAGCTTAAAAAAGCGCTCAAAGCCCGTTTCCATTTGTACTACGCAATCGTGCCAAGTTTATAACAATCGTAAGAAAACAGGAAATTGGAAAAAGGCCGTTGAAGATACCTGTGGGGTGGTTGCGAAATGGAATGGTATGCCTATAACAGCGTGGTACGCCTCAACATCAGGCGGGTACACAAGAACCTCAGGGCAGGTATGGGGCTCCGACAGGCCTTGGACAAAGGGGATCAGAGATGCAAAATGTTCGGGGGATTTGTTTGATTGTGCATATGATGGGCCTAATTATGGTAAATCTCCCTGGTTTCACAAAGCCTGGGGAACAAATAAAACTTCAGGAAGTGCCTGGATGACTGAGAGTGAAGTTGCTGATATCTTTAATGCGTATCTACTATCTGAAAACAACTCCTCTTACAACAAGTATCTTTCTGCCCCTTCCAAAGGAGGCTGGTCCTTTGATAGGGTTAAAGATAAGCTTTCAGACCTTGGGATAAAGACTGTTGGCAAGGTCAACAACATTTCCATGAAGGATGATGGAACAGGTTTCACAACAAGCGTTGTACTCTCTTCAAGTAATTATTCCTCAAAATCATTTGACGGTTACAAGTTTAAGTCAGTGTTTAATTTACGCTCCCCCGGAACTTTAGTATTATGGACAAGCTTTTATGACATTTTTATCAAGAAATAAGCTACCAATCACTTTTGTGATTTGTGTTCTTCTGCTTTTACGGTTTTATGTTGACCCCGATTTTTTCTGGCACCTTTCATACGGAGAAAAAATTATTACTTCCCGGTCAATTCAAAAGTATGATACTTCCACTTATACTTATGAGGGATTCTACTGGGCTAATTCCTACTGGCTCTCACAAGCCGTTTTTTATGTGATTTCTCTACCGGTGGGGTTTTCTCTAATAGCGGTAGTTTTAACTGTCATCTTTGTGCTGGCTGCGTATTTTTTTTCTATGAGGTTTTTTGGAGAAAGCTTTAAAGCCTGCCTAGTAACAATTTTTGTCACCTTTTATATGGTTCCTTTTAGCATAATTTCAAGACCCATGTTTTTCAGCAGTATTTTCTTTCTTTTTTTAATCCCTGCTCTTCAGAGGCAGTTTACATCAGGAAAAGTTAATTTTTCTTTCTTTCTCCCACTACTTTTTGTTATTTGGGCCAATCTTCATCCTGATTTTCTAATAGGTTTGGGTATACTCCTTTACTTCTTTGGTAGTCAAGCAATCTTTGCTTTTGATTTTAAGGGGAGGCGGTTTTCTGATTTTAAAACGCACTTTAGAAATTTTGTTATTTTGCTCGCCTCTTTTTTAGGAACTTTAATTAACCCCTTTGGCGTAGACATTTATAAAACTTTATATCAGGACGTCTTTTTGATTTCTTTAGTTTCTTATAAAGATTACATTGGCGAATGGAAGGGGCTCACTTTGACTGCCGGCAGCCCGTCAATTGTTTTTTATATTTCAGTTTTAACCTTTATTGTCTCCCTAGTTTGGCGCATTAGAAAAACCGCTAATAGTAAAGAAGAATTTTTAAAATTACTTCTTGCCTGGTACATCCCTTTTTTACTAAGCGTTTTTATGGTTTTTAGATCAAAATATTTTTTAAGAGTTGAAATTTTCTTCTCCCTTTTCATGCTCTGGGATTTTCTGGGGTTGTTAGATATTGCCTGGCAAAGGCTCAAGTGTAGGATATCGCCTCTTATTAAAGGTCTTGGTTTACTGCTTATTGTTTGTCTGACAGTGATCCGAATTATAAGACTTATTGACGATTCTGATTTTAGTATTTTGTATCCTGTTAAGGCAGTTGCATTTATGAAAAGTTGGGATCAGGGCATATCATACAGGCTTTTCAACAACTATTCGTGGGGGGGATACCTATTGTATGCTCTACCTGAAAGAAAAGTTTTCATTGACGGACGAATGGCATCTTGGACCAAACCGGGAAACCACCTATTTGCCGACTACGTCAAGATGTCTTATATGACAGACAAAGCTGAGGCTGAGGAGCTCTTTGTTAAGTATGAAATAGACACTTTCTTAATAGCAAAGAAAAACTCTGACCTTAAAACCTTTTTACAAGAAAAGCTCAAGGCAAAAGTAATCTATGAAGATGACCTTGCACTAATTCTTTCTACTAAAATGGTTGACACAAAGCCTTAAAAGTCAAATTTGCTATAATGGGAACATTATGCCGTCTTTTTTCAAAGAGCTTTTTTATTCATTTATCCCCGAGCCAAAAGGCGTTGAGTTTCATGGTGAAGACAAGGATGAGAAAATCCTACTCCTGCTAAGAAGACATGTTGTAACAAATATTCCCTGGATTTTAATCTCTTTTGGTATGATGTTGGTTCCATTTGTGATTCCGCAAGTCTTATTGGTTGGGGGTTTTCCTCTAGATGGTGTTATACCCACCCATTATTCGCTTATACTTGTCCTGTTTTGGTATCTTGTTACAATCACCTATATTTTTGAAAGTTATTTAAGCTGGTATTCAAACGTTTATATAGTCACTAGCAAAAGACTTGTTGACGTGGATTTTTATGGAATTTTGAGTATTCGGGTTTCTGAAGCCCCAATTACAAATATAGAGGATGTAACTTATACTTTAAAAGGCATTGCTGCAACAATTTTTAATTATGGCAGTGTGATTGTGCAAACTGCAGGGGAATCTAGGGAACTTGAGTTTGAGCTTGTGCCAAAACCCGCTGTTGTACATGATAGGATATCTGATTTAGCAACGGAGGTAAGAAATGCCAAGTCTTAATATAATCAACCCAAACCTTACGGCTATAAACATACTTGTTTTTGTAAAAGCTTCACTCATTGCAGGCGCAGTTTTATATATACTTTTTTCCTTGGTTGTGATAAGACAAACCTTCTTACTTGGAGACATGCTAAAAACCAAATTTTCTCCCGCCTTTAGTATCCTTTCTTTTTTGAATTTGGTTTTGGGTGTGGTTTTGCTTCTCATTTCAGTAAAGTATCTTTGATGGGTGTTTATGGATAAAAAACTTCTGGTTAAAGTTCAAAAAGTAGGTAGCCCAAAAGAAGAAAAGACGCTCAAGTATTCCTGTCCGCTTGTTATTGAGCCTGAAGATGAGGTTTCAGTCAGGCGAGGCAGTCTCTACGCTGTAATTGATGTTTCTTCTGAAGCGCTTTTTGATCCAACACTCATCAAAAAGGTGGTATCGGATACTTTTCAAAGTGAATACTTTAATGAACCGGAAGGCACCCCTCTTCAAAGAATTGAAAAAGCAGCCTCAGTTGTAAGAGACAAAGTTTTTAGTCTTTTGCAGGATCCAAGGGCAACCTCAGGAATAAGCGAATTTCATGTTGTGCTGTCCATTTTATGGGGAAGCGTATTGTATGTTATTCAGTATGGGTATGGGTGCTCTTACCTGATTAGAGAAGGCAGAATCAAACCCATCAACACTCTATCTGAAGGCGATTTTTCTGTAGCTTCCGGAGTGGTTAGAGATTCTGATGTAGTGGTTCTTGGCTCAAGAGCTTTTTGTGAGGCTTATTCACCTGAGGCCTTGATGAAATCCGCAACTGAGTTTTTAAGTAAAGAAGGGGTATCAGCCATAGTTCTTAAATTTAATATAGATAGTGATGCTTCCAACTTTTCAGTGCTTGATTTTAAAGAATCCCCAGGTGGAAAACCGATTAAACTTGCAAGAGCCTCCTCTCCTAAAAGAAAGAAAGTATTCTTGATAATAATGGCTTTTGTTATTGGATCTTTGCTTTTTAGTTCGGTTTTTTCCTCTTTTAAGAAAACCACACTTTTTAAGAGTAAAAATGAAGGGGCTTTGGTTTTGGCTAAAGGGCGTGAAAACCTGACTGATGCGCTAAAGCTTATGGAGTCTGATAAATTTAAAGCAAAGGAACTCCTTACTGCCAATAAAAATCTCTTGGAGGAGGCAAAGAAAGGTGTTTCCGGTGATGTTGTTACTGAGATTGATGTCCTAATCAAAGAAAATCTTGCCAATCTGGATATAATTAATAAGATCCTAAGAGTTGTTCCGGATGTTTTATATGATGTCCGGGTGGATGACAAGGACGCTGACCCCTCTGAGCTTTCTTTACTCTCCTTGGAAAAACTTGTGCTTGCTGATTCCAAAAGAAACAAATTGTATGAGCTCAAAATTTTTCCAAGCATTGCTTTTTCCGTTGTAGAAAGCACTCAAGCTGCAAAACCTAAATTTTTAAGCACATCTGATTTAGGAATTTATTTTTTGGCGGAGGACGCCTTTTACTTTTTGGATAGCGGCAATGGCAAAATTTCAAAGAGTGATTCTAAGTTTGAATTCCCGCTTACCAATGTGCTAGCGGCATCATCTTATATAGGTAATTTCTATGTAATTAAAGACGGTTCAATTTTGAAAAACACTGTGTTATGGACTAACGATGGACCTGAACTTAGAGAAGCACTCTCAATGGCAATTGATGGGAGTATTTACATTGTTACAAAGGCAGGAACTTTAACAAAGTTTACCTCAGGCAAGAAAGAGGCTTTTTCTCTGAAAGGATTTGATGGCGCTTTTAATAATCCTATAGCCGTTTATACTACTCCCGAGCTTGTAAACTTGTACGTGTTGGAAAACTCGGGAAGAATAGTGATTTTTGATAAAGAGGGGAATTATGTCAGGCAAATCCTACTTAGTGGGGATGTTATTGTGCCTGCAGTCAAAAGCTTTGCTGTTTCTAAAGATGGTACAACCGCCTATATTCTTGCAGGTTCAAAGGTATATAAGCTTAAGCTCACACCTTAGATTTAGGCCTATCCAAGCCATATTACTCACTAATTCTGTACTTTAAACCGCAAATTTGCTACAATACAAACTGTAATGAGTATGATTGCGCAGAATAGAAAAGCTTTGCATGAGTATCAAATCCTTGATTCCTACAAGGCTGGCGTTGTGCTTTCAGGAAGTGAGGTTAAGGCGGTAAGGGAGGGAAAAGTTGACTTTGACGGAAGTTTTGTTAAGTTTGTTCAAGGAAAGCCTATTTTGATGAACTTTTATATTGGCAAGTATTCAAGGCAATCGCTTACTGTTGAGGAGGCAGATTCAAGAAAAGACAGGTTGTTGCTCTTGAACAAGTATGAATCCCAGCGCCTCCTGGGTAAAGTAGCGCAGAAAGGTTTTTCCATAGCACCTTTAAAAATTATGTCTGAGCACGGGTTAATTAAGCTTGAAATAGCTCTTGTTAAGGGCAAGAAGCTGCATGAAAAGAAAGAAAGTCTTAAAAAGAAACAGGGTGAAATGGATTTAAAAAGAGAAGAAGCAGGGGTCAAAATCTAGCTTTTCTCTGTTTTACAAAATAAGAGTTCACTAGAATTTAAATGGGGATGACAGGCTTTGATTAGCAGCGTTGTGTTTAGAGGGCAAGCCAAGTTTGCTAAAGTTCTTGTTAAAATTAGCAAAGATAAATGTTGACAATGAATATGTTGACGCACCGGCTCTTGTTGGTGCTTTTGTTTAATTAATTTTAGACAAAGTCTTTGCACCTCTTTCCTAAGTGAGGTGCTTTAGGCTTTATAAAAATTAGGATGCGGGTTTGTGTATTGATAGGAGCACAGATCCAAGGGCAAAAAGCTTCAAAAACTTACTATCTATATTAAGGACTAATCGGTTTGTTCCGGACAGGCCGCCTTTGATTATTTGCCGGATACGCTTGTAAACCTTTTTCTCACAACCTGTTAAGACGGGGGTTCAACTCCCCCCATCTCCACCAAAAGATCAGAACGCGTTTAATTGGCAGTTAACTTACCTCAAAACCTATAAAGGTTCGATTTAAAAAGGTCCTTTGGTACGCCCATTCCACTTTTAAATTTTATATGTTTGGAATAAATAAGTTTGTGGTTTTTATCAAGATGTAATCCTTACTGTACTGTTTTTCCAACAAATTTCTCAGAAGAAAAAAGTAATGAAGGGCCGTTAAGTTTAGGTTAGCATTGCTAAACCCTGAAGAAAGCTAGCTTCTAAAATAATTGTTTATAGCAAATTCCTGCTGTGTTATAAATATCCGTTTTAAGTGATATAAGTTGTTTTGTTCATAAAACAATAATAATGCTTTTTTAAACTCCACCTCATTTACACTTCTATAAGAAAGTGGGAAATATCCGTTTGCTATCAAAAGTGCGTTGCTTACCATTCTGGCAGTTCTTTTATTTCCGTCTGCAAATGGTTGGATGTATGAGAGCATAGCCAACAATATTAAAGCCGCTTCCGGTACAAAACTGACAGTATCAAGCAACTCAAAAAGTTTTTCTAAAACCTCTTGTATCTGATGCTCGTTATCCAGCGGCGTATACTTTGTTCCTGTGATACCCACTTTATGTTTTCTTATTCCGGGTGTTACGTCCAGTCCTTCAATCAAAACTGAATGAAGTGTATTTAGATCTCGCAATGATATTTGCTTATATTCGTCTCTATGTTCCAAAATGGTATCAAAGGCCTTCTTATGGTTTAGAATCATTATTGCTTCTGCTTTTTCGTGGCCCTCAGCTTCCTTTTTATTTTTTATTAGCTCCTCTGTTTCCAACAACGTGTAGGTATTACCTTCTATTTGGGAGGACTTCCAACTTAGTTCAATCATAAATCTTTCCAACTCTCTTCGTATTATTGTTGCATCCAAAGTTGAAAAGCTATCGGATAACTTTTTCTTGCCAAACTCAAACAGCTTCCTTTCTGATTCACTCAAAATACCATTTAGAATTTTAAATATCTCAAAATTAAATGATGGGATTTTTAAAACCCTCTCATCAGATTCGGCAGAATAATATTTATCAATGCCTACTGGATAAAGAAGAGCATATTTGTCGGTAACACCATACACCACATTTCTACCACTACCCTCAGAATAAACAAAACCCAAATCAACGAGTTCATTCAAATCCCTAATCAAAGTAATTCTGGAAACCTCCTCCTCCGCAAACAAAGTCTTTTTTATATCACTACGGGATTTAGGCAGATTTTCTACCAAAAGTAAGAGTATTTTTTCCTGCCTTGTGTTTATATTCGTACCACTCATTATAAATAATCGTATCATATATGATACGAAAAAGAAGGGGTTAAAGGTCCCCCACAACTAAACCGCGGTGTTCGGGGTCGCTAGGACATAAAGGCTTCGCTTTTTTCATTAAGTCTAGGTACCTTTTTTATAAACAAGCGAATCGTACGCAATTAAACTTCAACCTAAGAGCATCAATTAAAGTACACTTGCATGGTTGTTACTTTGAAGTAGAATACTTTCACCTATCGGAATCTAATTAGCTCAATAGGAGAGAGCAATGCCGTTCCCAAATCTTTTTGGTTTACCTGAGGGTACTCCAAAGGAAGTACTCAGGAAAATGCGGGCAGAGCTTATTACTGCCGTTGCCGAGGCTATGGATGTTTCACCTAAAATAGTTCGGCCTTTCTTCGTAAAGGACCTTCTTGGCGATCCAGATGCTGAGCAAGACAACACGATCTACTGCAGGCTGGACACGGGGATGTTCTTTGACACACCCGACGCCTTCGAGGCGAGAGAGAAAGTAACGCGCGCTGTTGCACAAATCATCTGGGACACCTTTGATGGAGAGTTTGAAGTGGAGGTTTTCATCGGTGATTTGGATGGTAGAGGAAAGACGTTGCTAAAACCAAGGTGGTAGACATAAAGTCTTTATCACTTTCAAAATCAAAAGGAGAGTCTAATGTATATCACACAACCATTTACTATCGAAGGCGATGTTATCGAATCTGCCCGCCAGGCAGTCCTTGAGGCGTTCGAAGAAAAGGGTTACCCTCCAAACGAGGTTATGGTCCATCCAACAGCTGACATCGGCGGAAACACTTTCATTGCCGTTATGCTTGGCGGAGAGATGCACCAAATCCCTTTGAGGAAGAGGGAAGACCTGAAGATCGGCTTCGGTCTTAAAGATAACCAGGGACTGCTTGACGTGTGCGACCCCAACGACACACGAGAATAATGACGTCAGTCTAAACCAAGGGTTCCAGCAAAGGATGCTATGTAAGCAAGTGCCACATAGCATCTTTTTAGTTTCCAGACACCAATACACATCTGAGGTTAGGTGTATTGAAACCCCCAACCAATAAGCAGGTAATCAATCAATAACATTAGATCAGCTCGGTTTTACAAAAACGCTGAAAAACAATCTATTAGAAAAATAAGAATGTATAGCCAAGGGGATTTATAAGTATTGTAGTTAAGCTATGTTTGAAAGTCATCTACGTAAAGAGAATTTTCCAAAGAAGGAAGTTTTTACAAACGAAGCAGGATTTCTTGTTCAGGAGGACAGATTAAGTCTCTCCGACCTCAAACTTATTGCAGAAACTCTATCCCAAAAGGGGAGGGCGGACAAAGAGTTTTTCTTCTTTTTGCCCGCCAAACACCTGCTTTAGGAAGTAGGGGTGATTGTAGGTATTGTGAAATTTCCTTTGGGGGGACTTATTTCTTCATTCCCAAACACAAGCACGAGAGGCCAGGTGGTTATACTGAAACATAAGTGCGATATGCCATTCAGAGCAACAATTCGCATTTTGGGCACTCTCCAGGATCTGCCACCATTGGCATATATGACACCTTCCTCCGCTGTTTCTAGGAAAAAAGTGTTTCCATCAACAGTCAAAGGTCCCGCTCTCAAATCGAAGAGCCAGCTAACTGCAAAGTCTCCAGAACATATGGTGTAATCTGAATTGGGTTCTGGAGTAGCGATTTCTTCCATAAGTGTTGCTCTTATTACCGCTTGTTCAGTTGCCTCAGCTTCAGCCGTGATCTTTTCAGAAACGGCTGTCTCTGCCAAAATTACAGCCTCCTCAGCAAGCTTTTCAGCCGTGGCAGCCAAGTGCTCCAGCTGACCTGCGTGAGCTTGGAGAGTTTCAAGCGTGTTGATGCGTTCCTGATGTATTACCACGCCCAAAACTACTTCAGAAAGAACAGCGAGAACTACAAGAAACAGAACAAAAACTGTAGTAAGCAGTTTCAGATGTGATCTTAACCATTGCATTGGTATTTCTCCTTATCTAAATTAAGATTTTAGGTAATGATACCAAGGTGAAATCTAGTGTCAAACAGAGGTTGTAAGAGTTTTAAAGCAAGAAATACTCGTTCATTTGGAGTTTTTGGTGGGGAAAAAACTGTTGTACTGCTCTTTACCCCATAAAAAAACGTGCTTCGGCTCTTTTTTTGAAGAAACCGAAGCTAGTTGTCCGTTACATTGCCTCGACCTGGAACTCGATTTCCTGATCAGCTAAATGAAGTGTTATTACACTTCCGGGGTTTATGGGCAAGGAACTTGAGAACCTAAGTTCCTCCCCGTCTACCACGATTTTATGAGGCGTATTACCATCTTCCCAGATCCCGTGGGAAACTTCGGGTTGGGTTGGCTTATCCGGTTGGTGGTGGACATCAAGCCCTGTTGTGGCTTCGCCACCTACAAGCCAAACAATAGAGTCACTGGTTCTTACCTCATGTTCAACAAAATAGCGGAAGCTTTTAGGTAACTCAAAAACTAAAGCTATACCTAGCTGCCTCATTTGTATCTTCATTGCCGTTTCCTTTCATACACCTCTCAAATCAGGTGTACGGCATCTATCGCGTCCTAGACAGGTTTCATGAGGATAATTCCAATATCTGGTTTTGTTGATCAGTATTATTCTTTTTGCTTTAAAGTGAAAAATCGCTAAAATGGGGGTTATAACAAAACAAACCCTTAGGAGGTTCTAGTGGATCAAAGTAAACCATTGAAAGTTACAACGGTCTCAGGATCTGTTTACCTGTTGGGAGAGGCAGATGAGGAAGGGTGGCGGACCATTATTAAGGAAGGGGATAAACTCTTGTTTAGCAGATGCGTATTATTGGGAAGCGGAGATGAGGATGGTCGTAGAGCGTGGGTGGTTCATGACGAATTACTGCCAAGCTATCCAATGCTTTTAAAAAAACCAAGTGGGGAGATGTTTCTTACCGGTCGGATAAAGCGCATAGAAGCTGTGAACTAAATGGACATTTAGTTTAGGAGAAGCAAATCCTAAATTTGGAAAATTTACACAAAACGGTTGTATTCATGTTTTCCGAATACAACCGTTTGAGGATTCATTCAGACTCTTTGAGATTGCCACCAGGTGGTTTGTCCCAATGGAACTCCACAAGCAATTGACCCAATATAGAACTCCGGGAATTTTTATACATTTTATACAAGATTGAAAGTGGGGTGCCAGGAGGAACACCCCAACTATTAAGCAGTTAAGATTTTGTAAGCCAACCATGCCAAACCCAACAGCGTTCCGCAAAGAAGGGATAGCAAGGGAAATTTGGTGTTAGTTGGCATTGGGCTTGCTCCGGCCAGAAGGCCGTCTATTACATAACCAAAGAGGTAGATCAGAAGAGATACTGTTACGACCCCTGTCATAGTGATCCCACCCCTTCCGATTAAATTTGCCCCAAGGCCCAAAAGGATTCCCAAAACAATGCAGGGGATAAGAATAAGAGGGCTTGTGGCCGGGTCCAGCCATCCCTTATCTCCTCTCATAGGGGCTCCAAAGTCAAAGCTTTCAATTAAGTTACGAAGTGGCCAAGACACACTTCTTCTGTACAAAGAAACTTTTCTCATCTCTATTCCTTTCTCTCCTGTGTGGCAAATCTAACACAAAGAGAATTTTGATGCATTTCACAAAAGTAATGACAAGAAAGAGTTTTTTTATACTATACTTTGAAGATGTTTTTTGCTGAGTCTTTAGTCCCAACCATAAAAGTTCCAAACTTTGAAAAAGCGCTGTTTATCTTTCCTCATCCTGATGATGAAATTCTTGGTTGCGGGGGCCTAATTGGTGCCCTTTCAGCTAGCAGCTGTCAAGTTGCTCTTTGCGTTCTTACAAAGGGAGAGGCAGGCGGTCCTTTGGGAGGAAAAGATGAAGTTCTTGCAAACATAAGAGTAAAAGAAATGCAAAAATCCGCAAAAATCCTTGGGGCTTCAATGCTAATCCAGGAGGATTTTGGTGATGGGGAACTTAATGTAAAAAAGGAAGCGCTTAACAACTATCTTTCAACGCTTCTCACAGCAGAAAACCCTGACTTAGTTGTAACTTATGATCTCTCCGGTCTCTACGGTCATGAAGACCATATAGCAGTCTCACAAATCATCACAACTCTTATAGCCTCAAAATCCACAAAAACTAAACTTTGGTACTTAAGTTTCCCGCCTGAGAAATTAAAAAGTATCAAACTTCCTGAGCACATGGCAAAAGACGCAAAGTTTAAGGAGAGAAGAAGTACTCCAACACACAAAATATTTGTAGGAAAACACACCCTTAATAAAATTAGAGCTCTTTATGCACACAAAAGCCAACTTTACTCTTTTAGAAGCGCCTTTCCTCATAAATTTATTCCCTTGGGGTTTTATGTACTTTTGATGGGTGCAAACGAGTATTTTAGTGAAGCGGCGCCTTCCCAACTCTAAGAGGTCTTTCTAAAGTTTCCCTAATAAGAAGTGCCGTAAGCATAAGTGAGCCTATAAAAACAAAACTATCCGCTAAAATGGAAGAGAACACAAATAAGAAAAGTGCCACCCACTTGGGTTTTTTAAGGAATAGAAGTATTGGGATAATGAGGCTTAAATAGTCCGCTATAAGAGCATGCATTGAAGTAAGGAGTGTTGTGAGGACAATTATGAGAATTATTTTTGGGTTGAGTAGATCCTGCTTGAATGATTTCTTTGCAAGTTTAAGAAGTGAGATTGAGTAAACAGCAGCAGAAGTTATAAGTCCGGGTATAAAACCTCTTTCTCTTCCAAAGAATTTGTAAAAGGCTCCGGAAATTGTATACAAAAAAGTGGTATCAGTTCCGGCAGTAAGCCTTTCAGTTGAAGTCACAAACTTTGGATACGCCCACACGCCATCGCTTCCCAGAAGCAAAACGCTTGTTAGGGCAACAACCAAAAGAGCTCCAAATGCTCCAAGGAAAAAAAGTTTTCTTTGTTCTCCTGCCTTTAGCCCAAAGTAAACAAGGGGCAAAAACAAAAGAAATTGCGGTTTTACAAAAACAAGGCTGGCAAATACGCCGCTAAACAAAAACAGCTTTTTCTTATAAAAGTAAAAGCTTAAAGAAATGCCTAAAAAAACTAGCGAGGAAATCTGTCCCCAGTAGAGAGTTGCAAATAAAGGATAAAAAGCCCCACCAACAACTAAAGCTACACTATTCTTTATTTCAAAAGTCTTGCAGGTTATAACAAGTGCAAAACATATAATTAGAAGATTCATCAGAAGAAAAAGCTTGTAAGAGGAAGAGTAGTCTAGAACCGAGAAAGGCAGAAACAAATAACCAACAATGGGCGGGTTTCTAAATGTCAGGGGAGTAGACCTTGTGGGTGGGGGAATTTTTTCATTCTGAACTTTAAGTTGCAGCTCCTGGTTGTACAAATTCCCAACCTCTCCCGAGTTGATTATGTGTGCCGCCGTATAAAAGGCGCTGAAATCCAAAACCTCCTTTGGTTTGTATATATTTGAGAGATTTTTTTGAGGAACTAGGTCCAGGAGAAATAAGAAAGTTACCAGGTTTAAAGTAAGAAGAGTTCCCACAGCAATACAAGTTAAAATTTTCATAAAAAAATGAAACTTAACAAAAAACTTTACTAAGAACTTCTTCCCTACTTATTGAAATTATATTGGTTCCCTCAGTGTGTTTTTGCATTTTGGCAGAAGTATTGATCAAAAAGCCCTTTCCGCAGGCTTTTAGCATTTCTACGTCTGATTCAGCATCCCCCATTGCAAGCGATACATTTAGATCTATCCCAGAATCTTGAGCATATTTTCTAACTATAGCCTCTTTTGCGTGTTCTGTTGCCAGATCATTTATAGCCGGACCGGCAAATTTATTTCTCTTAATTGTGAAGTCAAGTCCTAGTGCATCATGTGCGCCAAGGATGTCTTTGATCATTTCAGCAAGAAAGTCGGGCTCATTTGTAACAAGCACTATTAAAAACCCGCTGTCTTTAAGCTTTTCAGTAAGAGGTTTTGCATATTCATAAAACTTGTTGCCAATCTTTTGTGTGAAACTTTGGGTGGCAGCAATAACCTCATCAACCTCTTTGCCAACTAACATGTCTGCAATGCACTCGGACACTTTGGTTGCAGCTTCAATGTAGGAGTAATGCCCAATCTTATAAAGAATGAGAGGCTCATCCATTTTGACAATATCAAGGACAGAAAATACGTCCTGAGATTCAAGCTGCTTAGCCCATTCGTAAAAAAGATAACCGTTGTAGAGAGTTTGATCTATGTCTAAAAAAGCGCCTTTCTTCTGATCCATAAGGCAAATTCTAACATTTAATAGATTTTGAGTCTTTAAAAAGTTTTAAAAAACAGTATAATACTATAAGATTTAATGATGCCGCTATTATAGGATATGTGTTAGCTTAAAGCCGCTAGGACAACCTCCCAAAGTTTGTGGATAAACTGTTTACAACTCTTCTTGATGTTATATATCCTCCAAAGTGTTTGACATGCGGGCGCCTGGGGACCATTTTGTGTTCTGTTTGTATTAAAAGTGCGCCTTTTAATTTTCATCCAAGGTGTGTGATTTGTAATACTTTTTGTCAAAACGGTTTTACTCATGTTGGCTGTTTGACCTTTTTCACTCCGGAAAAGCTGCTTTCCCCTTTTTTATATGAGGGCGTAATTAAAAAGTTAATTGTTTCCTCAAAGTTTGGGCAAATGAGCTTTTATAATCTTGAGCTTTTAACAAAGATAGCTTTGGATTTAACAGCTTGTAGTTTTTTAAAAAATGCTGTCACTCAAGATGCGCTGATTGTCCCTGTTCCTTCTAGCAAGGATCGCTTGCATGCCAGAGGATTTAACCCGGCTGATGTTATAGCCAAAGCACTTTCAGAGCATAAGTTTTGTCCCTTCCTTGTTAGGAAAAAGAAAACTTTGTATCAATCGGAGCTTTCTAAAGCTGCCAGATTTGCCAATGTTGGTGGGGCCTTTGAAGTGCCCTCAGCGTTTTTAGCAAAGCTTAAAGGGCAAGATGTTATCCTTGTTGATGATCTTTGCACAAGCGGGGCAACTTTTATAGAATGTGCCAAGGTATTGAAGGCTGCAGGGGCCCGATTTGTTATGTGCTTCAGTTTGGCCAGAGCCTCTGACTTTATTTACAATAAATAGGTGCAAAACTTTCTAGTTTGTTGTATTTTAGTAAGTAGGAGGTCCTGGATTCAAATTTTCTGTGGAGGGTTGGCAGAGCGGTAATGCAACGGCTTGCTAAGCCGTGCCGTATTTTATGCGGCCACAGGTTCGAATCCTGTACCCTCCGCCAAGGAGTTTAAGATTTATGGATATACTAAAAACAACTTTGAACGCTTTTATCCCCCCCTCAAGAGATATTCCGGTTAAGGAATCTTCCAGGCGTGCTCTTGACAGAAAGACCGTCCCGCCCTCTAGAAGTATTGTTTTGTCCTGGTCTTCCCCTTTAAGGCCTTTTGTGCCCAGAACGCCTGTTTTTTATAAAAGACTTTGGTCTTTGATTATTGTAGTCTCGCTTATTTTGGTGCTTGCTGGACTTCCGCTTTTGGCTGTAGTCATTTTTAGTCTTGGCGTTTTGTACTACGTTTTAACAAATGTGCCCCCTGAAAAAGTAAAACATGAGATAGACAATTACGGGCTTTTTTACCTTGGGAGCCAGTATTATTGGGATGACTTCAAATTTTTCTTTTTCACTAAGGATGCGGGTTTTGACATACTTAACATAGATACAAAAGAGCCTTATCCAGGCAGAATGATGTTGATCTTAGACGGCGTATCTTACGATCAGATAAAGGACATCTTGTCCCAGAACATCTCCATGAGAGAAACCCCACCTGAAACCATGCTAGAAAAAGTGTACAAGAAAGTTTCCTCTAAGCTTTCGTTGGAGTGAGCTCTCCGCAAAGGAATTTTATAAGTCTTCTGTGTTAAACTTCATCTGAAAACCTTGATTGTTATTTGCCTGGCTTTTGCTTGTTTGTGCCCGTAGTTCAGCGGATAGAACGTAGCGTTGCGGACGCTAAAGTCGGGGGTTCAAGTCCCTCCGGGCACACCACATATATCCCATAGCATTGATAATTCTCATATTTTTTGATAAGATAACGAAAACTCGGATAACTATCCTTAGGAGGCATAAATGGGCAAGATTAGCTCATCTTTAGTCCGGTTAGTGCAGGGCTTGATCTTTGTTCTGCTTATTCCGGTAGTTTTGACAATAATCATTGGGAGCCTGATTATAGTAGTCACGCTTTTGGGTTTACTCCTCATGCTGGTTCAGCAGGCTTTGATGGGTAACCCCCTGGTGATGATATATCTCACTGTGCTTGGTTTTTTACTGCTGGCACTTCTCATAATTTCTTTGTGGAAAAGCGCTTAGCAGGGCAGTTGAGTTTGGTTGAACCCGGAATACTTGGGGCAAGACCAACAAGTTGGAGGTTAAGATGGAAGATTTTCTACCAGCTATCTTGCTGGTTGTAGGTTTGGGCATGGCAAACCTCATGGGTTATCGGTTGAGGAGAGAGCGCTTGCTAAAGTGGGTAAAACCACTGTTGGTTCTCTGGATCCTACTCGGACCCATTGTGTACTTAACAAGTCCCGACGAAGGATCTACCTTGTTCGCTCTCGCGCTGTTTTTGAGAGTGATGCTTTTTGGATGGGGTCTGGGGGTTCTATTCATCTGGCTATTCAGAAAGTATTAATGCCAGAGTGACCTTTACTGGTTCCATAAGTAGATCCACCCAAAGGTTGGCGACTTGCCTGTTTCTATATGAAACTAAAGTCGCACATTCTATCAGCCTCTAAACCAATTACTATCAAGCCTTGTCCGGTGAATCTTTTTAATATGCTCCTGTTGAAGCTTTGATTTACCAAAGTAGCCTTTAATTTGTCTGCTGTGCTTACCGTCTTCATAACGCTCAAAAGTTTTAAATAAAAACAACCATTGGGAATAACTTAGTTGTGAGGTTTTAGTAATGCCCTTCAGCTCTTTTTCAATAAGTTTGGTTTGCATGTTGGTAAAAACGGTCCTTAATGTTTTGGAAAGGGATGGGTTTTCTCTGCTTTTAACAAAAGAAATAAAATCCTGATAAGTATTGTTGTCTTCAACATCAGGCGTGTGCTTTTTAATAATCTCAAGCATTACTGCTGTTACTTTGGGGGAAGGCTCAAAATCTGAGGAGTTAAAAGCGTAGTTAATTTTCATAGCAAATAAGTTCTTAAGAAGAAGGGATACTTGGGTTTCTTTTGGTAGCCCCAACAGTTTGTATGCCGCCTCACGCTGTATTATTAAGTGGGAGCTAACGGGCGGATTTTTTGTATTGGTTAGCTTATCAATAATCTGAGCGCTCTTGGAAAAGGGAATATTTGCAAAAACTTTATATTCCTTATCCGGAAGGTTTGCTTTCAGGAAGTCTTTTGGTATAAGAGTTACATTAGAATCCTTTTGAAGTTCCTTTTTTAAAAAAGTGTAAAGGGTGGGGTCGGGTTCATAGGCAATAACCCTCCCGGCTACCTTTGCCAGTTCCAGTGTAATTTCTCCATGTCCTGCGCCTATTTCTACTACCAGATCGGTTGGCAAAATTCCCGACTCCTGCAAAAGATGTTTAACAAGCCTGGAGCTTTTAAGAAAGTTTTGAGAATAGGTTAAAGAATTTTGCTTGCCTACACGTAACATATACACCTCCAATAACTTTATTATAGGTTAAAACTACCCAAAACCAAAAACCCTCTTCCCTTTCATTTATCAAAAGAGCTACCATGTAACATATATATTGCAAAGATGCCTAATAAAGATGCACTTCAACAACTAAAGGAGTTAGCACAAAGGACTCTCAAAGAAAATGTTTTGACCGGCTTTGAGGATAGTGGCTATACCGCAGCCTCCGGTAAAATGAAACTAAATGGAGAAAATGAGGAGAGATTTTTATACCCTTTTCAATGGTTGTGGGACACTTTTTTTATAGCTGCCTGGAATTTAAATACAGATCAATCATTAAAGGACGTGCAAAAGTTTTTGAATGCCCAACAGGCAAACGGTTTTTGCGGACACATAAGATACAACAGAGACATACTAAAAAAGAAGGAGTATTTCCCCCCCCCGGAAATATATTACAAAACCGGCTCTCTACCGGAAAGCGGAGAAATAATTTCAAGAATTACACAACCGCCAAACATGGGTTATGGTCTTTTGGAGTTGGCAAAAAAGCTTTCTTTCACAGATGCTACCAAGAACCTTTTCACGGAATTTTTCTACAAGGTTTTCAACTATCATAACTATATCTATGCCAACCGTGTGTTTGAAGGTTGTGTGGTTACAATCCACCCTTGGGAAGCGGGAGATGACAACTCTCCAAAGTGGGATAGACTTTATGACCGGATAAGAGTTGATAGTGCTACGCTGGGAAGTCTCACCGAGTTAATGGAAAACTGGCTTAGAAAAATTGAAATAAAATATGAAAGAGTTGATACAAAAATAATTGCTCCCAGCCAGAGACCGGTTGACCCGCATTATGATATTTACCTTTTGTTAATTTATCTATATGGAATCTGGGGTTGGGATGAGAAAACAATCCTTAAAAAATCGCCCTTTAGAGTTCTTGACCCTATGACAAACGCAATCCTTTTAAGGTCAAATAGTTCTCTTCTTGAACTTTACAATTTACTGGGACTAACTGATGGTGTGCTTTTAGGAAAGTTAAAGCAATGGCTTAACGTCACAAAAAAAGGTCTTGATAATCTTTGGTCTGAAAAACATGGGATGTATTTAACAAAGGACTTGTTTGATGGGACTTTGATTGAAGTTGAAACGGTGTCAGGTTTAGCTCCAGTGTTTAGCAGGGAAATTTCTAGAGAAAAAGCTTTAGCAATTGAGGGCAAGATAGCTCTTTTGAGAAAAGATTCAAGAATTAAGCACATTATTCCAAGCACCTTTCCAAGTGAGGGTCCTGCCTTTGAGCCTAATAGATATTGGAGAGGTCCCATATGGATAATCACAAATGAGCTAATTTCAGATGGGCTTGATCACTATGGGTTTAAAGATGCCTCAAAGTTAATTAGGGAGGATAGCCTAAGTCTTATAATAAACTCTCTTGATATTAATGGGGGTTTTTACGAATATTTCAATCCCATTAATGCCTCTGCCTTAGGTTCCGCAAAACAATCTTGGACAGCAACAGCAACACTTAAAATCATTGAACCTTAATTTGTTAATTATTGAAGCCAGTGTGATAATCAGATAAAACTTGAAGGAAAGGAGGCAAAGAAATGCCCAAAGCTTTATCAGAAAGGGTTTGTGAGTTTCTAGAGGGAAAAACAGAGCCCCGCCTCTACATAACAGCGTGCCATAGCCATGAGGAGGAAAGATGAATACCACAGTGATTTTACTTGTTGTTGTGGTGGTGGTCCTGACTTTGGGGTCAACACTACTTGTGTTTGTGGCTACAATGAGAAGTAGTCAAATTAGCCAGAAGCACGACTCTGATTAAGACAAGTCAAGCAGAGGAGGTTTTGAAGGCGTGTTTCTTGCCATCAGAACCTCCCCACCGTCTTCTTGAGAGACTTTTTAGAAATTCAAAACTTTAAGTGCTGCTAACGCTATAGCAAAATACACAACCAGGCTTAATAAATCCTGAATAATTGTTGCCAAAGGACCGCTGCCAATTGCCGGGTCCATTCTAAGTTTTCTAAAAATTGTTGGAATTACAATAGCTACAGGGGATGAAATTGCAGTATTGATAAGCATTGTCATACCTATAATCAAAGAGCTAATAAGCTCTCCCTTCCACAAATAAGAAAGTACGCCAAACACCAGTCCAATCACCCCTCCCAGCAAAAGTGCAGTAAGGAAATCTCTTAGAACATAGTTTAAAATATTTAGATCGTCCTTGAGTGCAAGAGTTCTGATGAAAAGAGTTTCAGTTTGAGTTCCTACGGCATCGCTCATATATACAATTGCCGGAATAAATAAAGCTAAAGTTATATTTTGCTCAATAGTTCCTTCAAAAAATCCTACCACTCTTGCGGAAAAAACTCCCCCAACGGCTCCAAGAAAAAGCCAAGGGAGTCTGGCCACAAAAAGCTTTCCCAGGGAACCGTTTACAACCAGATCATACAAAGATTTCCCATGCACAATCCCGCCGTGCTCAAAGTGCTTGCTTGAAAAAAATGCGGAAGCAAAATGCAGAATGGTATCTGATGTTAAAACTCCCAAAAGAGTCCCGTCCTTGTTGATAACAGGCAAATCCGTTATACCCTGATGAAGTGATATTGCGGTAGCCTTTTCAAGAGTAGTGTGGGCAAAGCAGTGCTTAACATTTCTTATAACATGATGATTTACCATCTCATCATCTTTTAATGCAAGAAGAGTGTGTAGAGAAATAAGACCAGTTAATTTTTTGTTTGCGTCTTCAAAGTATACATAATTGAGCTTTCTGTATTGTTGAGGGCGGTTAATGACAAAGTTTTTTATTGTGCCAACCCTATCATTTATTGAAAATATTGGGACTTCCAATGTGATATGTTTTTCAACCGGGCTTTGTGGTGTGAGAGTTTCATGAAGCATAGGGGTATTATACATTTTTTGTTTGAGCGATTATTTAGTAATATTGCATAAGCTTAGGATGAAAGGAGAAAGCACAAGATGGAGTATTTGAATGATCTTACCTGGCGAGAGATTGCAAAAATATGTCCCGTTGAAACAGAGTTGAAAGATGATCTGCATGATACGCCCAAGTATGTTAAGGGTGAGCTTACAGCAGAGAAGGATGGTGCATTCACTAAATTCACACACCCAGGATTTTGGGGGGATTTTGGTCTTACCATTCCTGATTCTGATCTTGGCAAAAAACCGCGGGATAAAAATATCACGTTTGGGTAAGTTTGGTTTGCTTTTTGGGAAGGTGGTTTCTGAGTAGGCTGCCTTCCCTAAATACTTGCTGTAGAAGTTTTATAATTTAAAGAACCAGACCAGATTACTATAAACTCTGGAGGGGTAGCCAAGCGGTCATACGGCGACGCTCTCGAAAAGCGTTCTGGGACCAGTCCCAACGTGGGTTCGAATCCCACCCCCTCCGCCACGCTGGCTCGCCAGACGATTTTTGGGGAAATTTCAAACCGGGGCGAAAGTGTAAAATATGCGCTACTATTAAAGGGTTAAAAACATTGGCTAAAAAACTATGAAAACTCTTAAATGTGATTTATGTGAAGTAACGGCTAAAGGTGAAACATTCGAAGATTGGATGGAAGCACTTAAGCCTCATTACTTTGTTGCTCATGCTGAGGTAATGAAGAATTCTAATCATACTAAGGAGGACTTGGAGAAATGGATGACTGAAAATAAGGCAAGGTTTGATGCTGCCTAAAACCTAATTATAGGGTACACATAAACAACACAACACCAATTATGGAACAACCAAAAAGATGGCTCAATATGAGTTGGAAGCTCATGGTTGCATACGGAGTATTTTTCATAGCCCTATCTATTCTTGAAGAGCTTCTTGAGTCACACCGCTTATATTAGACCAATTTTTCTTTTTACTGTAAAATACACCCGCCTCAAAATCTTAAGAAGAAAGGGTTTGTTTTAAATGGTTGCGTTCAAAGATGTGGAGAGTTTTTCCCAATGGTGGGATGGTACGGGACCCTACGCTGGAAAAGGTGCAAACATGTCGGAAAGAAAGCAGATTGCAACACAAACCTCTTTAAAAGAGGGGGTGGCCAAAAAAAGCTGGGGCGAAATATTTAAAACAGATCAGGAAGCTTTATTCAAGGCCATGCAGGCTTTAACTGGCTGATTTCTTTCCAAAAGGCGTGAGGTTTTATTTCTTCACGCCTTGACTGTTTTTGTGTTTTTTTTGAGAAGTAAAGTCTTCTTCACTAGACTTGCACCTTTCTCACCGCTACACTTTGAAATCATGAACAATGAATTACATCAAGTACAAATAAGCATTTTAAAGGAATTACTGTTTAACAACGGTACCAATTTTGCCTCGCTTAACAGGCTTGGGTTAACAAGTGACCATTTTACTTTTCACATTAAAAAATTAATAAAAGAAGGTTTGGTTGAGAAGAAAGCCAGACGCTACCTTCTTACTCTAAAGGGAAAAGCTTTTGCAAGTACAATTGATGTTGATGCTCTAAAGCTTGAGAAATTTGGCAGGCCCGGTGTTGCAATTACGGCAAAAAGAACAGTCGATGGCAAAACACATCTTTTATTTCACCAAAGATTAAAGGAGCCCTTTTATGGTTATTTTGGATTTGTGAACGGAAAAATAAGGTTTGGTGATACAACTGAAGAGACCGCTGTGAGAGAATTTAGAGAAGAGACAGGTCTTAAAGGCGAGCCCAAAAACATTTGTGTATACCATAAACTCAGAGGTCCCAGTAGGCGGGAAATACTCCTTGATAACTTTTTCTTTGTGTATCTTATGCTTGATCCTGAGGGGGAACTAAGAGATTCAAATGAAGGGCGGAATTTTTGGTTTACCCCGGAGGAAGCAACCAAACTTCAAATGTATACCGGAATGCAAGAGCTTATTGCTATTGTGATGAAGGAAACTCAAAACCCTTATTTTGAGAGGTATTTCATGGAAACTAAAATTTAACAATGACAAATTCTAAAGTTTTACCCAGAATTTTGAAGTTGTACAGACTTTTTACTGAAGGCCAAATTAAAACTTTGGCACAACATGAGGTCAATCCCGGGTTTAGTAAGGAAGATAGGTTAAATTATATCTATTTTACACTGCCTGTCTGTTTAAACTTTCAAAGAAGCTCCCCTGCTATGTGGCAGTCGGCTCTTAAAACTTGGAATGATGAAAAAACCAATTATTTATTTTATCCTGAAAAAATAGTGGAGACCGAATGGGTTAAGATTCAAGCAGATCTTTTAAAACACAAACTCGCTCTGCAAAAAAATAAACATACAGATATTTGGGTAAAGATATCTACTACTCTAAACACCCATTTTGGGAATGACCCAAGAAACATTTTGATTAAAAATGGGTTTGACGTAAGTAGAATCCTAAAGTTTATTCAAGGTGAAAAAAAAGAGTGGTTCCCTTATTTAAAAGGCCTTAAAATGGCAAATTATTGGCTTTACATACTAAATAAATATACAAATGCAAATCTAAAAAACATGCACCTTATTTCAATAATTCCAGATACGCACGTAATTAAAAGTTCTATTAAGTTAGGTTTAATCAAGGACTCAGATCCAAAAGCGGCGGTTGAAGCCTGGAGCAGGTTACTCAAGGATTCTCCCATTACACCGGTTGAAATGCACTCTGTGCTGTGGAACTGGAGCCGCAACAACTTTATGCCAAAGGTCTGATTCTAAATCAAGTTGGATACAGGTATAATTCTCCCATGCGTCAGATTTATTTAATCAGGCATGGCAATGCGTATGACAAAAGCTGGAAGCAGCTTCCTAACTCTCCGCTAAACAAAAACGGTATTGAGCACGCTGAAGCTATGGCCAGGCGCTTCAAAGATTTTAAAATTCAGGAAGTTTACTCAAGCACAATGGAGAGGGCTAAAGACACCTGCCAAACATTTTTAACATACCACCCGGGAGTTACCCCAAAGTATGAGGATAGTCTAAGAGAAGTTGTGGATGAGTATTTTGCAAACGATCATGATAAGTTAATTTATTTGATAGACAAATTTATACCTATTAAACAGCGAGTATTTGACAACTTTAAAAGTTTGGTAGAGGGTTCCAAAGGAGAAAATGTTTTTATCTTTACGCATGGCCACTTCATTCGGTTTGTTGTACTTGGAATTTTGAGAGGAGACGTACTTGGCTTTTTCAATATGAATGTGGACTTTGCCTCGGTTACTGTTGTAAGAATAAAAGACAATGGAAACTTGGAGCTTGCTGTTTTTAACGATTGCAGCCATACAAACGGTTTAGACTACGGTTGCAGTTGGTGTTAGTTTTATATTTTCCCTATTTACTAAACTGCTTTGATTCTGCTACCGGATTTGGAATTCTGAACAAGTGAAAGTTTATATATATTTATGCTTTTTGATTCAGAGCTAAATAACTTATTATTGGTATAATTCTTGTACTTTTGGATTGGGTTGTGGAGGGGTCGCATAGAGGCCTAGTGCGCAGACCTGGAAAGTCTGTTGGGGTGAAAGCCTCACGCGGGTTCGAATCCCGCCCCCTCCGCCAATTTTCATTTTCAAAATAATTGACTGAAGCGTTTGCAAAGCCCTTTTCAAGAAAACGTTAGGTAAATACTCGGTTTTCTTTATTTTTAATCCTGTTTTATCATTCACTTACATCTAAAACAAAGGAGATTGACAATGGAAGACATATCTGAGCCAGAGCTGATGGTAGTATTAACCCCAGGCCCCCTTGCAAGATTTTGCTCACTTCTTAACCTGATGGTAGCAGTAGGCGCTTTTTTCTGGGGCCAACAAGCTCTTTTTTATGTTGCTGGGGCAAATGTGTGCCTGTGGTTGTGGCTTGTGAGATTTAGGATTCCGGTAGAAAGGAAGTATGGGATTGAAGTAATTGTGTGGTCAAATTTGGGTGTTCTTTCTGCTCTTTCACGGCCTTTCTACCAGGACTATTATGTTACCAGGTCGTGGCGGTACTGGGTTGTGTTGGTGTTTAGCTTTCTACACACCATGATTAGCCTGCTCGCAGCCGCTTTCCTGATATACACAATCCTAACTTGATAGCTACTTGTCCGCGTCTAAATACTCGGGGTTTGTTATACGCATAGCAAACCCCGGGCGTTTCCAGTTTAGTGTTGTGAGCTTGGTGCTTAAATGTTATATCTAGCCAATGGAGGATTCTAAGCTTACAGAAATTAAAGAGCGAATAAACATAGTAGATCTAATAGCTTCCTACATGGCTCTTACCAAAGCCGGGAAGAATTATAAAGGCTTATGCCCTTTTCATGGAGAGAAAACCCCTTCATTTATGGTCTCGCCGGAACTGCAGATTTTCAGATGCTTTGGCTGTGGAAAGGGTGGAGATATTTTTGCTTTTATCAAGGAAATTGAAGGTATAGACTTTTTACCCTCTCTTAAACTTTTGGCAAATAAAGCAGGCGTGGAAATTGATATACAGGACCAAAAAAAAGAAAAATCCAGAAAAGACAGAATTATTGAAATAAACCACATGGCGTCCGAATTTTATCATTTCATTTTGACAAAACATAAACTTGGGGAAAAGGCGCTTCTTTATATTAAAGAGGAGAGAGGACTTAGAGATGCAGATATTATCCAATTTAATCTTGGTTACGCGCCAAATTCCTGGAACAGCCTGAGCAAGTTTTTAATGGGTAAAAAATTTAGGATTGAAGATATTATTGCTTCCAGTATGGGAGTTGTTTCTGAGGGTAGGGGCGGCTGTTACGATAGGTTTAGGGGAAGACTTATGTTTCCTATCAAGGCTCTTTCAGGAGATGTTGTGGGTTTTACCGCAAGAAGCATGGATGGTAGCGAGCCCAAATACATGAATACTCCTGAAACAGACGCCTTTAACAAAAGCGCAATTTTGTATGCTTTGGAAAAAGCCAAAGTTGAAATTAAACGGGCAGGGTATGTTCTTCTTGTGGAAGGGCAAATGGATGTGATTGCCGCCCATAAAAATGAGATAAGAAACACTGTTTGTACCGGGGGAACAGCTCTTACAAATCTTCAGCTTGAAACTCTTAAAAAATTTACAAAAGATATTTACTTTTGCTTTGATGCAGACTTTGCAGGCATGAATGCTGCGCAAAGAGGGATTGAACTTGCTGAAAAACTGAACTTTAATTTAAGAGTTGTTATCATCCCAAAACCCTACAAAGATATAGACGAGTGTCTGCGCAAAGAACCTGATAAATTCAAAGAAAATCTCTCAAATGCATTGCCTGTTTATGATTTTTACATTCTTCATGCCTTTGGAAAGTTTGATAGAAAAGATTCTATTGGAAAAAAGAAGATTTTGGAATTTTTAGCGCCTCTGCTTAGTGTTATTCAAAACCCTGTGCTCAAGGACTATTATGTTAACAAGCTGTCTCAAGATTTAGCTATTTCTGAGAGTGCTATTGGCTCAATTTTTGAGAGAAGCAGCAGTACTGCACGCCCTTTTAAAGTGGGAAAAGAGCCTGATGACGCAGTTTTTGGGAAGTTAGGGGCTTTGTCAGGGGTTCCTCTGGAGGAATACATGATTGGCCTCATCCTAAAAGCCCCACTTGACTTAGCTCAAACAAACCTATATAAGTTGGGACAACGGGATTTTACAGATTCACAGATCGGGGCGGTTTTTACAAAACTAAAGAGCTATCTCCTAGGCAGGAAAAAGAAATTTGAGATAAAATATTTCTTGGCCCGTCTTGAGGATGAAAGCCTTGTTCAAAGAATTGAAAAACTATACCTATCCGATGTAGGCAGTTCCCAAGATGAAGAGAAGTATGGGGGTGAGCTCTCCCAAACTCTAAGGCGCTTAAAGAGCGAAACGGCCAAAAGAGAGCTAAAAGATCTTTCGGCTAGAATAAAAGAGGCCGAAGCCTTGGGAGATTCAGGGGAAGTTGATCGGCTTCTTTCCGAGTTTAAAGAAATTTCCGAGAGGTTGACGTAATTATATGAAAAAACTGCAGAAAGGTAAGATTTTTGAAAGAAAACAACTTAAGATTGAAAAACAGGAAGTTGGGGGGGTTGTAGGAGCTAAAAAGTTTCCCCCAGAAAAGAAAAAAGGGGCACCTGTTAAAGAGCTTTCCGCAAAAGCACCCAAAGTTGAGAAAGTTGTAGAGGTTAAGCTCAAGCCTGTTAAAGCTGATGCCAAAAGAACAGCAATCTTAAAAAAACTTGTAGCAAAAGGCAAAAAACAGGGTTTCCTGACTCAGGAAGATATTTTGGATTTATTCCCTGAGGCTGAGGAAAATGTGATTGAGCTTGATAATCTTTATCAAAAACTTGCCGAGCTTAAAATTGATGTTTTTGACAGTAATGTAGTTGAAGAGTCGGAACCGGAAGAAGTTGCAGAGCTGGAAATGACTATTACAGCAGATAAAGCCACTTCTACAGATCCTGTTAGGATGTACTTGCGGGAAATTGGGAAAGTGAAGCTTTTAACAGGGCCTGAGGAGGTAACTCTTGCTAAAAGAGCGGAAAAAGGGGAAAAAGAGGCGGTAGACAGACTTATTGGTGCCAATTTAAGACTGGTTGTTTCTATTGCAAAAAAATATATGGGAAGGGGTTTACCTTTTTTGGATCTGATTCAGGAAGGGAATATTGGTTTAATGAGAGCCGTTGAAAAATTTGACTGGAGAAGGGGTTTTAAGTTTTCTACCTATGCTACTTGGTGGATTAGGCAGGCTATAACAAGAGCTATTGCGGATCATGCTAGGACCATCAGAATTCCGGTCCACATGATAGAAACAATAAATAAATTCAAAAGAGTTCAGAGAAAGCTGGAACAGGAGTTTGAAAGGCCTCCAAAGCCTGAGGAAATTGCCAAAGAAATGGGTATTGAGGTTGAAAAAGCCAATGAAATAATAAAAATTTCCCAAGAACCCACCTCAATTGAAACTCCGGTTGGGAAAGAGGATGATTCAAAACTTAAAGAATTTATTCCTGATACAGACATGGAAACGCCTTTTGAGGCAGCAAGCTATGAGCTTTTAAAGGGTCATTTGGATGAGGTTTTGCAAACTCTTAACCCCAGGGAGCAGAAAGTATTGGAGCTTAGATTTGGTCTTAAGGATGGGCGCCCAAGGACTTTGGAAGAAGTTGGGAAAGAGTTTGGGGTAACAAGAGAGCGCATAAGGCAAATTGAGGCAAAAGCTTTGAGGAAATTAAGACACCCTTCAAGAAGCAAGAAACTTAGGGATTACCTTGGTTAAATGAAAATAGGTCTTTTTACAGATACATATCATCCCGATGTAAATGGAGTTGTAATCTCCGTTGATTATTCTGTTAACCAGTTTAAAAAGTTGGGCCATGAGGTATATGTTGTTGCGCCTTCAATCAAGGGTGTTTTGGATGATCCCAAGCATGTTTTTAGAATTCCGGCAATTGAAGTCTATTCAAAATATGACATCAGAGCCTCCTTTCCACTTCCTAATAAAGATGTCAGGAATCTTTTAAACATTGACTTTGATATTATTCATGCGCATTCGTGTGGAACTGTGGGTTTTTTTGGTTATCAGCTGGCAAAAATAAGACGTGTTCCTTATGTATTTACTTATCACACTCTTTTTTCCGAGTATGTTTCTCACATTTTTGGGGGGAAGCTTTTAACTCCCAAAATGGTCAGGTGGTTCAGCAAGTTTTACTGCAATCTATGTGATGTAGTAGTTGCCCCCTCAGAGAAAATTGAGACTCTTTTAAAGAAATGGGAAATAGAAAAACCCATTCATATTGTGTACACTTGCGTTGATTTAAATAGATTTACTGAAGGAAAAACAAATTATTTATTTGAAAAAGGCTATGTTTTGGAAGAGGATGTGGTTCTTTTGTATGTTGGAAGGTTGAGTAAGGAGAAAAATGTAGGCTTTTTGATAGAAGCCTTTGCAAAAGTTGCCAAACGGGTTGACAGGGCAAAACTTGTGGTTGTTGGTAATGGCACCGAACGGGAAAATTTGGAGAAAGTGGTTTTGGAGTTAGGTTTGTCTAAGAGGGTTGTATTTACAGGTATTATTCCCAACTCCCAACTGGAAAAAGTTTATAAAAGTTCCCACATCTTTGTTATGGCCTCCTTAACGGAGGTTCATCCAAGGGTTGTAATTGAAGCGGTAGCCTGCGGCCTTCCGTGTGTTGTTGTAAAGGATGTTTCAAATCAGTCTATTGTGGTGAATGGTACTAATGGTTTTTCAGTTAAACACTCCCTAGATAAATTCTCTGATGCCTGTGTAAAGCTTTGTACAGACGCTCCTTTAAGAAAGCGAATGGGTCAAAACGGAAGAAAGCTGGCTGAACAGAAGTTTTCTCAAACAAAGCAGGCAAAAACGCTCTTAACTATATACAAAGCACTGATAGGTTAACATTCATTTAGTCCTTTTGGTAGAACCTGGGCACAATCAATAAAGCCTTGGATTTGTTATTATTGATTTATGCCCTCAAACCTTCCACGGCACTTATCAAGAGACCTTACAAAAATTCTTTCTAATAAATTAGTTCAGCTTACTCTTGTTTTATTTTTTGTATTTCTTATCATCCCTTTTCTTTTTGCTATAGCTCTTGATGTTAAGCCTTCACAGGACATTACTTATGGGGCTAATTTTTCACCTGAATATGCCCAGTTTCTAACTGGAGACTGGAAAAAAGTTTATCTGGCTCTGCTAGATGATCTTAAAGTTAACAATCTAAGGCTTGTTGCGTACTGGAGCAAAATTGAGAAGGAAAGAGGTATTTATGATTTTTCAGAGCTTGATTGGCAGCTTACTGAAGCTAAAAAAAGAAATGTAAGTGTTGTTTTGGCTCTTGGTAGAAAAGTACCAAGATGGCCGGAGTGCCATTTGCCTAAATGGGCTAAGAAGTTATCTGACCAGGAACAAGAAAAAAGACTTCTGGAACTTCTCAAAGTAGAGGTTGAACACTTTAAAAACTATGACAATATAAAAATCTGGCAAGTTGAAAACGAGCCATATTTTCCTTTTGGAGAGTGTGACTTTCCTAGATGGGAATTTGTCAGAAGTGAGGTTAATCTGGTTCGCTTACTAGATTCCAGACCAATAATTGTGCAGGACAGCGGTGAGGGGGGCTTTTGGCTGCCAACCTATAAGCTTGGTGACTACCTTGGGATTAGTATGTACAGAAGAATCTGGTATGACTTCTGGGGGGTAATTTTTGGGAAGCACATCTTTTTTACTTATCCCTTATCCCATTGGTCCTATCCCTTAAAAGCCAGAATACTTGGAATACCTCTTGATAAAGTAGTTGTTCTTGAGCTTCAGGCAGAGCCTTGGGGGGATGGTGCTGTTAATGAGTTAACTTTGGATGTGAAAGATAGAACCATGTCTAAGGATAAGTTTTTTGAAACAATGAGCTATGCTCAAAAAACCGGAATCGGCGCGTTTTATTTTTGGGGTGCTGAGTGGTGGTACTGGGAAAAGGAGTTTAACAACGAGCCTTTTTTCTGGAACGCATCAAAGGCTTTTTGGAAATAAATTTTAAAAGAAGGCCTGCTTACAAAGATGGAGGGATGAGTATGCGGTGAACATAGTTTCCTCCCAAGTGAATTTTTGTGATATATAATAACTATAGAGTTTTTAGTATGACTTTAAAAGCAGGTGGTGAAAGTTTAAGAAAAGATTTTTGCATAATGTGCGGAGGGGAAGTTAAAGGCTTTAAGTGTGAGTCCTGTGGGGTTGAAACGGAAGCTTATGATGCTAATCATGTGTGCGGGGCAAGATTTCTGCTTAGAAAATGTGCAAAGTGTAACGAGCCGGAAACCAAGTGTTTTTGTGAGCAAAATGTGTCTCATAACTTTTGGGAGAATTCTTTCTAATCTCAACCTAATTTAACCTTTTGCGCACATTATCTTTTAGTCTATACTTTCAGCTATGACCTTGCCAGTTGTGATACCAAGCAAACCAAAAAACAAAGTATTTATAGGCGTTGCCTGGCCGTATGTGAATGGGGATCTTCACATAGGGCATTATGCAGGTTATCTTTTGCCCTCAGACATTTGCGCAAGATATAACAGGCTGCGTGGGAGAGACGTCTTAATGGTTTCGGGTTCGGATTGCTTTGGAACTCCCATAACGGTAGAGGCGGACAAAAGTGGCAAGACACCAAAAGAAGTAGTTGCCGGTTATCACGCCAGAGATGTGGAGCTCTTTGACCTTCTTGGACTCTCTTATGACCTTTACACAAAAACCGACACGGAAAACCACAAAAAGGTGACTCAAGACATTTTTCTAAAGCTTTTGGAAAAAGGTTATATCTTTAAAGGTGTTTCTATGCAGTACTACTCCAATAACGAGAACAGGTTTTTGCCCGATCGCTACGTTGAAGGAAAGTGCCCAAAATGCGGTTTTGATGGTGCTCGAAGTGACCAGTGTGAGAAATGTGGGGCGGTTCTTGATCAGGGGGAACTTTTGAAGCCTGTGAGCAGGGTATCCGGAAGTCCTGTTGTGCTAAAAGAATCCGAGCATTATTTTTTAGACTGGCCTCTCTTTCAGGAATTCTTGGAAGAATATGTTGAAATGCCGCATCTTCATGAGCTTGGCTGGCGCGATTGGGTGTTTAACGAAACATTGGGTTGGTTAAAGCAGGGTCTTAAAGCAAGAGCAATTACCCGTGATCTTGACTGGGGTGTTGAACTTCCGCTTGATAGAATTCCCAACGATCAAAAGATTTCAGGCATAGAAAACAAAAGAATTTATGTGTGGTTTGATGCTGTAATTGGTTACTTATCTGCAAGTATTGAGTGGGGTGACCTCTTAAAAAAAGGCGATTGGAGGAAGTTTTGGTTTGGCGGGGATTCAACACATTATTACTTTATGGGTAAAGACAACCTCATTTTCCATACACTTTTTTGGCCGGGACAGCTTCACGGGTATGATGAGAAGCTGAACCTCCCCAACTTTTTTGCAATCAATCAGTTTTTAAACCTTGAAGGTAAAAAGTTTTCTAAGAGCAGAGAGGTCATTGTTGACACTAGATATGCTGTTGAGAAGTATGGCAATGACATTTTACGTTTTTATCTTTGTTTGATAATGCCGGAAAATTCCGACGCTAATTTCTCTTGGGAGGATTTTTACCAGAAAGTTAACAATGTTCTTATTGGAAACTTTGGAAATCTGATAAACCGGGTTCTAACGCTTGCAAAAGATGTTGATTTTTTGCAAGGGTCTTATGAGGTCGACACCACCGTTTTTGAAAAAGTAAAAGCAGCTTATGAAAACGCCTGTAATCATTTGGACCATTGTGAATACAAAAGCTACCTTGAAGCTGTTTTAAAACTGTCTTCTTTTGCAAATGAGTACCTGACGAGCAAAGAACCGTGGAAGAACAAAGATAATAAAAAGGCCTATGATACTGTTGTAAAAAATCTAACCTTTGCGGTCTTGGTCCTTACCGATCTTTTGCTTCCTTTAATTCCTGATACGTGTCAAAAAGTTTATGCCATGCTTTCTATACAAAAGCCGGATTGTTGGAAGGACGTCTTAACTCGATCAAAAGATCTTAGGGTGGTAAAAGTGTCTGAAGCAAAGCCTCTATTTAAGAAAATTGAAAAGGGGGTTATAGATGAGGAAAAATCAAAAGTAGCTTTGGTTTAAAGGTTTTATTGGGCTAGATCGTCTAAATCATCAGAAAAATCGTCGGGATTTGTATTTTCCATGGTGTTATCAAGTGCCTCCAGCTCTTTCTCCAAATCTTCATCTTTCAAAGTTGTTGAGGCGCCCAGGTCGGTATCTACATCGGGTTGCAGAAGTTCAAGGTTGGAATCAAGGTCAAAGTCAGTAAAATCCTCTTCGGTTATGAAAGATTCGTCCGTAGCGTTAGCGACTTCTGGTGCTGTAGTCTTATTCTGCCCTTTGAGGGAGAAGAGCCCCATTATCGCTATAATCGACACAAAAACAAGTAAAAATTTAAATTTCATATTACAATCACAACGCTTAATTATTCTGTGGTCGTGTTTTTTAGCTGTTGCCTCAATGCCTTTAGGTCCTCTTTGATTGTTTGGGTATAGAAGTGCCTTATATCCTTGGCATCTTCATGAACTTTTTTCATAGCCTCTCTTGCCTCAGAAAGAGCTTGTTTGAATTGCCCCTCGGAGTTACCGCAGGCAAATGCCTTTGTATCTCGCAGTTCTTTAATGTAATTTGCATAGTCTGTCGCAAATTTTTTGATCTTCTCGTCAAGCGTGGCAAGATCGGCTTCAAGCTTAGATGTGTTAAGACCTTTGGCTTTTGCCCGATCTATAAAATTCTTTATTTTATCTTTAAGGAGATTATAGCGCTCAATATGTCTTGCTTTGTTTTGATCAAAAGCATTAATCTTTGTGTCTATTCTCTTTGTTGCAACATCGCACTTATTCTCAACGAACTGCTCTTTAAGTTCTTTTTTTTCCTGCTTGAAGTTTTCTTTATTTTGCTGATACTCATCTTTTTTTTGTTTTCTTAAATCAAGAAAATTTTTAAGTTTTTCTTTCCAGCTTGGAGGTGCGGGTTTTGTGGATTCTGTACTATCTTGAGCATCAGATCCCTCTTTAGCATATGATGCTCCCGGAAACATCACAATTGTAATGGTGACGGTTATAAGAGCTGCAAGTAATCTAAGTTTCATATTTCCTCCTCTGCTAAGATTATAATCTAATTAGTCAATGTTGAACAGACTAATATAGTGTAAAGCACAAATTAAAAAGTAATTGAGCGAAGATTCACATTCAAAATCTCCGCTCAGTTGCTAATAAGTATCCTTCCAATTTTTTCAACCTTGAAGGTTTTTCTCCTACCGTTTCCGGCAGCTGCTAGGACTATCAACCCATCAACCCAGCCTCCTTGGATAAAATGCATCTCAAGTGCAGTATTCATGAGTTTACAGGGGGCTTCCCCCACTTTGTATTTGACCCCGTCTACAGTAATTTCAACTTCGGGTTCTATTAATACAATTGTAACGGTCATGTTTATCTGATCCTTTCTTAAATTGAATATACCTTATAGGTTTCCAATTTGGTACTCCTTTTATGGGATTTGTTAAAATGGTCCTATCATGAATGATCAGTTTTCAACTCCAATGATGAAGCAGTACCAGGACATTAAAAAAAGATATCCTGATTGTTTGCTTTTTTTTAGACTAGGAGATTTTTATGAGATGTTTCTGGAGGATGCAAAGAAAGCCTCATCAGTTCTTGATATTACGCTAACCAGCCGTTCGCGCGGAAAAGATGGGAGGATACCAATGTGTGGAGTTCCCTATCACGCTGTAGATTCATATCTTGCAAAGCTTGTAAGAAATGGCTTTAAAATCGCAATTTGCGAACAGCTTGAAGATCCTTCAAAAGTCAAAGGACTTGTTAAAAGGGATGTTGTAAGGGTTATTACTCCTGGTACTATTCTTGATGAGCATATTCTGGACAAAAATAAAAATAACTATGTGTGTAGTATAGAAGTAAAAGGCGTGTTTTTAGCCATTGCTTGTGCAGATATTTCTACCGGGGATTTTTTTGTTTCCCAATGGGAAACTGCCTCACCGTTTGAATCGCTGAAGAATGAGCTTGCCAGGCTAAATCCTTCAGAAGTCTTGTTACACAAAGAAAATTATGAGAATTCTGAGCTTCTTAAAACTATTAGGGAGGCCTGTGATGGGAGCATTTTCCCTTTTTCCGATTGGGAGCTTTTTGTTAACAGAGCCCAAGAGCATTTAATAAACCATTTTAAGGTAGGGTCTCTTCTTGGCTTTGGTTTGGAGGGTAAAGAGTATGCAGTCAGAGCTGCTTCAGTGCTTTTGGGTTATCTTAAATATACCCAAAAAGACAAAGTTTATCAGATAAGAGAATTAAAATTATTGGGAGGCCATGAGTTTATGAGCCTTGATAAAGCCACAATTGTTAATCTGGAACTTTCTTCAACAATAAGAGATAGGGAAAAGCGTGGAACTCTGTTGGAAGTTATTGATGGCTCGCTTACTTCAATGGGTGGCAGAAAACTAAGAGAATTAATGTTTAAACCTCTGCTTAATAAGAAGCACATTATTGATAGGCATGCCTGTGTTGAAGAATTGGTAAAAAAAGCTTATTTAAGAGCTAAACTTAAAGATCTTTTGTCTCAGGTAGGTGACGTTGAGCGTATTATTGCTAGGGTCTCCGCTCTTTTATGCGGACCAGCGGATCTAATTTTCTTGAAAGCCTCTCTTGTCAAAATTTTGGAAGTCAAAGAGTTATTAAAGGATTGTAAATCCAACCTTTTCAAGCACTTGCAAAAGGAAATTGATGCAAACTTAGCTACACTTATTGAAAAAATAGAAAGCACGCTGCTTGAAGAACCTCCTTTTGATTCTAAGTCAGGAGGCTTTGTGAAAAGCGGAGTCAATGTGAAACTTGATACGCTTAGAACAAAAATCAAAGGCAGCAAAGAATTTATTGCTTCTTTGGAAGCAAAAGAGAAAGCAAGAAGTGGAATAAATTCTTTAAAAGTTAGGTTTAACAAAGTTTTTGGTTATTATATTGAGGTTAGCAAGACCAATGCAGAGCATGTGCCTTCTGATTACCTGAGAAAACAAACGCTGGTAAATGGGGAACGATTCATAACTGAAGAGCTTAAAAAACATGAAGAAATAATCTTATCTGCTCAAGAACAAATGGAGGAAATAGAATACACCATTTTCAAAAGTCTTTGCGGGGGTATATTGGAGAAATGCTTGGTTATTAAGAAGGCTTCATCGGCTGTAGCACTTTTGGATTGTTTGTTATCTTTTGCAAAGTTAGCTATCAGTTTTGATTATGTCAGACCAAGTATTCAAAACAAAGGATCAATAACAATTATTAATGGGCGGCATCCTATGGTGGAAAGGTTGTTGCCAACAGGGGACTTTGTTCCTAACACCGTTACCTTGGACCTTCACACGAATCAAATGCTAATTTTGACTGGCCCGAATATGTCCGGAAAATCAGTTTTTGTAAGACAAATAGCACTTATTTGTCTGCTTAACCAAATGGGATCATTTGTGCCGGCAAGTAAAGCAAGCCTTTGCATTGTAGATAAGATTTTTGTGAGAAGCGGTGCGTCTGATGTGATTTCCTCCGGATTGTCCACATTTATGGTAGAGATGGTAGAGACCGCAAATATACTTAATAATGCTACAAAGAATAGTCTTGTGATAATGGATGAGGTAGGGCGTGGGACCAGTACTTATGATGGTATCAGTATTGCATGGGCAGTATGTGAGTACTTGCTTGAAAATGACTGGGGGAAGACACCAAAGACTTTGTTTGCAACTCATTATCATGAGCTTCAAAAGCTAGAGGAATTGTTACCAAGAAAGGTTAAAAATTTTCAAGTTGCTGTTAAAGAAATTGATGGGAGTCCTGTATTTATTCACAGGGTTGTAAGAGGCGGTGCAAGTCATAGCTATGGTATAGCTGTAGCCTCTCTTGCCGGTGTTCCAAAAGAAGTTACTTCAAGAGCCCTGCATATTCTTAACGAGTTGGAGGCTGTTAAAGCTCAGGGTAGTTTTGTTGATTTTTCAAAAGAGCTTGATACCCTAAATGTAAAACTCAAGGAATTAAAGAAAAAGATAGTTGTTGTAAAGTAAAGTATGGGGAAAATAAAAGTCTTGCCTAAAGATGTTGTGTCAAAAATTGCAGCCGGAGAGGTAATACACAGACCCAGCGCAGTTATTAAGGAACTTATTGAAAACTCTCTTGACGCTAAATCAAAAACAATCACAATTGAGCTTAAAAACTTTGGGTTGGATCTAATTAAAGTTAGTGACGATGGTACCGGCATGGAAAAGGAGGATATTGCACTTTGTTTCAAACAATTTACAACAAGTAAAATTTCTAATTTGGAGGATTTAAGTTTTATTTCTTCCTATGGTTTTAGGGGTGAGGCTCTGTACAGTATTTCTCAGGTAAGCAACCTCATTTTAAAAAGCAGGCCAAAGGGTCAAAGCTTTGGTTATACAGCTTTGCTCAAAGGAGGAGAACTACTTTCCTTTGATGTATCCGGAATGAGGTCTGGGACACAGGTAATAGCGGAAGACTTGTTTATTAATTTACCACCCAGAAGAGCCTTTCTTAGCGCTCAGAAACACAACTTCCAGGCTATATTAAATACTATTATCCCTTTTCTTTTTTCTCATCCCCAAGTTTCATTTCTAGTTTTACATAATGGAAAAGAAGTTCTCAATGCTAAGAAGGGCACTTTGAAAACAAGAATCGGAACGGCTTTTGGAAGTAGTGTTACTAATGGGCTGATTGCTCTAAACACTGCAGTTGATGATACACAAATTTCCGGCTTTATTTCTCACCCAGGGATCAGGTTTCCTTTTAGAAATAACATGTTTACTTATGTAAATGACAGATGTATTTCATCATTAACTTTGCGTGAGCTTATAAAAAAAGCCTACTCAGATTTATTGGATGCGCCCTCCTTCCCGCTTGCTGTGGTTTTTGTGAACATGCCTGCTTCTAAAATAGACGCCAATATTCATCCCAGAAAAGAAGAAGTGCTTTTTTTTGAAGAAAAAAAAGTAAATAGCGCAATTTTTGAATCTGTCACAAGAAGTCTTAGGGATGCCAATCTGGCATTTGGGGTGGAGTTTGTAGATGATAAGTTTAAAGAAAGTTATAAAGGTTTATCTGAAGCACTTTCTAGTACTCAGGGGTTATTTTTAAAGGGTTCAGAGGAAAACGAGGTTTTACAGATTGGTAACCTTTACTTACTTTGTGCAAAAGACAACAAGATCTTGATATTTGATCAACACGCTACTCATGAAAAAATACTTTTTAACGAGTTAAAAAAAGAATTTGAAAAGGGTAAAAACACCTATCATAGGTTTGATACTCCGGTGATTATAGACATCCCGCTAAATTTCAAAGCTGTTTTGGATGAGCATCTTGATTTACTAAATGGGCTTGGCTTTGAAATTGAAGAGTTTGGTACAACCACTTATAGAGTAAGCTTAGTGCCTTACGTGCTTTCTTCTCTAAGCTTGGATGTCTTACTTTTGGAAATAGTAAACGAGCTTTCTCAAATCAAAACGGTATCTAACGTTGACTCCATGAGTCATAAACTGCTTGCTACCATAGCCTGTAGAAGCGCTATAAAAGCCGGAGATAAAATAGACCCTGAAACTAGGAAAAAACTTGTTGAAAAAGCTATGGGGTCAGACTTTCTGGACACTTGTCCCCACGGCAGACCTGTGAGAATTGAACTTTCTATAAAAGAATTAGACAAGTTTTTTAAGAGAAAGTAAGGAATGATTAAAAAAAACAAAGAAAACACATTAAGGATTTTGCTTTTCATGTTTCTTTTGTTATCCTTTCTAAGTTTTTTTGGGGCAGTTGTAAATGGGACTTTAGACAATCGGCTTTTTTTTAATTCCGATGCGCTTTCACACCCTACAATCTATAAAGATATTTTTGAAGACGGTTTTGATTTTGACGGTTGGATGTTTGCAGATTCCCCTTCTTTCTTTCCTGATTTTTTGGTTTATATATTTATAGAGTTGTTCTCACCAAATTTTAAACTGGCTATAGTTTTCACTGCAGTTTTACTTTTTGCTTTTATTTTTGTGGGTCTCTATTTGCTGTTCGGCTTATTTTCAAAGAACACCTTTAGTAAGGGTCTTGTGCTTCTTTTTTCATCAATTCTGATTCATTTATTTGCAAAAGGGTACTTTTTTTTGATAATGGCTTTTATAATTTCCCCTAATTTTCATGTAGGCACACTTGTGATTAGTCTGTTTTTACTTTTTCTTACCCTCAAGTGGTTTTTTGAGGAAGGTACTATTTTAAGATACCTGCTTATTTTTTTTCTAACTTTGGCAACCACGGCTTTTGACAGACTTCTGATCATCCATTTTATGATACCTATTATTTTGGCAATGCTTGCATACGCTCTTATTAAGAGAGGAAAAGGTTACTTCAAAAGAAGTATTTATTACTTTGGGATTTTTTTTACCGCATTTTCCTGTGGGCATCTGTTATATGTTAATTTTATTCCCCTGCCAACAAGTCCTAGAACCGGGTGGGATCAAACCTCAGTTGCTGCTTTTGTTAAGGACATTAGCTCTTTTTTCTATTATAAAACTTTGTCAGTAAACATAGCCTCCGTGGAATACTCATTTTCTAATGAGCTGTGGATAAGTACGATTCTTTTCTTTCTTGCTTTGCTCTTTTCCATCTTTAATATTGCTCTTTTTCTTTTTGCTGAAAAGTTTCCAAAAAAAGGGAAGCTTTTAAAAACTTATACCGCAAATCCGCGGTTCATCTTATTCTCACTTTTTTTTGTTTTCCTCTCATTTTCTGACTTGTCAGGAACGCTTTTGAGTAGGTTGTATAGGGGTATAGTGCATTTAAGATATCTGACCCCTCTTTTGATTCTGCCTTTTTTTGTTGTCTTATTTCATATTCTTATTTTGGCTGAGTTAGAAGCCCTTAAACACTTAAAATCAGTCCTTTTTTGCTTGTTTGCAGTACCCGCAGTTTTGCTTTTTAGTTTTTATAACTTGGTATCCGCAAAAGAGCTAAACTCACTTACCAATTATTACCCGTCTCTTGTAAAGTGTATTGATGAAAACAGAGAAACTTACAACCTTAAATATGGTTTATCAGACTATTGGAATGCAAACACCATTTCTATGCTATCAAAGAAAGACATGCGGGTTTACCAGTTAACAGCGCTTGGAAGAGAGGTCTTCCCCTGGCATTGGAATAACAATTTAGAATGGTTTATAGGAAAGGCGCAAACTAAGTATGCTAAACCGGAATTTAACTTTGTTATTTTGGACAGGTTGCCTGAAAGCTTTGTAAATGAGGCCATTGGTAAGCCTGCAACAGTTTTTAATTGTGGGAATTCCAAAGTAAATGTATATGACCAACCAATCCTTAAAGAGTATTTGCAAACACATCTCTCCTTTAAGAAATTGGAAAATATTGGGGACAAGGTAATAATTCCTGCAGCCTATTTAGAAAGTCTCATTTTTGACAAAACTAACAACAAACCTAAGACCATGACAAAGCTCACCAATGGATCTTTAGTTTTACCAAAGACTTCTAAAGCCCCGGGGAAGGACACTTATATTATTTACTTTCTGTTACTTCCAGGAAAATACACTGTAGTAATCCCAAATTTTTTAACGGATGAGACTTCCTCAGCTATTAATGACTTGGATTACTCTACGGTTAAGTTAAGAGAGTTTAATTCAAATATAAAAGTACAAAAAAAAGAACTTAGAAAAAACCCTTATGGGGCTGAAACAGCAACTTTTGGCATTACAAACGACTCGGATAAAAATTTAGTCTTAGTAGATTTTATTATTAAAAGAGTAGAGTAGTACAAGGTCAAGGTTTTTATGAAGGCTTTTGTGAAAAAACTTTTAACTGAGAATATTCATGTTTTTGTGAGTCTTGCTTCTTACTTTGCCTTTTTTCACAAATTGCTTAACCCATCAACCATTTTGTGGGGAGACGACTTAAGGTATTTCTTTTATCCCGTGAGGACATACTTATATGAATCCTTAAGAAGTGGTAATTTTCCCTTTTGGACTGAAAAGATGTTTTCAGGTTTTCCAGTCTTTGCTGAGAGTGAAGCCTCTTTCTTAAATCCACTCAACATTCTTGCAACCTATACAATGGGTCCTTTTATCTCTTATAAGGTTATACATTTTGTACTTTATTTTTTAGGTTCAATGTCTTTGTATTATTTCCTGAAAAGAAAAGGGATGGGGCTTGCCTCTTTTGTTATTGCCAATTTTGTATATTTCTTTAACTTTTTTGGTCTTTATCATCAAGATCATCAAAATCTTATTTTTGTCATGTATATGCTCCCAACTTTTCTTCTGGTTGGAGATCATTTAATTTCAACGGAAAGCGTTAAAGAAAAAGCTAAAATACTAATTTTAAACGCGCTTGTAATTGCATTTAGCAGCTACTTTGGCGGGATTCAAATGGTTTTTATGGGAGCTATAGTTGAGGTTTCATACATATGTTTTTTAAGCTTAACAAAGAAAACTGCTAAAAAGATATTTTTAACCTTAACCCTTCTCTTTATTGGCGTTTTAATTTTTTCCTTACCCCTGCTTTCTGCTTCTTTTATGCTCTGGAGTAAAAGTCCAAGAACGCTTGAAGACTTCTCATATAGGAAAGGTTCGTTGCTCCCCTACATGGTTGTTCTTCCTTTTTACCCCAAGATTTTTGGTAGTGGTGATAACTTTTACGCCCATAAAATAAGTGACGACTATCACGAACACGAAATATACATCTATTTTGGAATCTCAGCCTCAGTGTTAGCTTTAATGGGTCTACTAACTCTAAAAAATGATAGGTTTAAACTATATTGTTACTTTTTAATGTGGCTGTTTTTTATTTTTGGCTTTTTAAGATCCCTCCCTTTCACAGATCAGGTCTTTATCCCATTTTTCTCATTATTTAGATATTGGGTTAGAGCAAGCGTTTTTGCAAATATTGGCGTTGCCTTTTTGTCTGGAAGTTTTGTACATCTTCTATTAACAGTTGGAACAAAAAAGCTTTCCGTAAATAAACAAAATTTATTTTTTTTAATCAGTCCGCTCATTTATTTTTTTAGCCTTGTAGTCATGAATTTTCAAAATAATGAAATGGTAAGAATTAGCAGATTTTTTAAAGGAGGTCATTTTGATTTTGGTTCTCAGTTTTTCACATGGTTTGCTCTCTTACTAGCAAGTTTGCTGTTGATTTTTTTGGCACTTGTGAGGCAAACTGAAAAGCTTAGTAAATTGGTGGTAAGTCTATTTTGTTTGTTGGTTGTGTTTGATCTTTATGATGCGGGCAAAGAAATTCTTACGTTTAGAAGTATTCAAAATACGCCGTTTGCCACAAAGTTTTATCAGAAACATTCTGATAAAAGAGTAATTTGGTTAACTGATGTCTTTGCAAATGAAAGCCTTTATTATGATTCCTGGTCTATCTTTGGTTACAGCCAACTTGTAGGTAAAGACTATGACATATATCTTAAAGAGCTTGGTTTCACCTATATTAAGCGATCGGACAATTTAGTAAATGTCTCTTACGACTCCTTAAAACGGTTGGGAGTTTTTTCTATTTCGGACAAATATTATGAAAAGCAGTTATTAGAGGAAGGACAGCTTGATGTATTTGGCAACATTGCCGGAACTTACCTTGAAAAAAAAGAAGGTCATATTAAAGCTGTTGTCACAATTTCCCAAAATAGTTCACAAGAAATTGACACCTCAATCAGAAATTATCCGGGATGGGTTGTTAAAGTAGATGGAAAGAAAGTACAACTTAATAAAAAGCCCTTGTTTTTAAGTTTTAATGTTCCACAAGGAGAACATTTAGTAGAACTTGACTATGTCCCACACACATTAATTTTGGGATTAAGTGTCTCCCTACTTTTGAGTGCAGCCTATATTGCCTTTATGAGAAGTAAACTTTTTGTAAACCTATGGTAATATTTCCCTATGGAAAACGTTGAATATAAAAAGATTGCGGACTTTGAAAAATCCTACTGGTGGCACCTTGGGAAGATACACCTGTTGAACAGCCTTTTAAACACCTATCTTAGACCTTCCGAAAAACCTCTTATTATGGAAATAGGCTGCGGCACTGGTGAGGTTTTAAAGGCTCTGGCAAAAAGAGGTGAAGTAATTGGTCTTGATATTTCAACGCAGGCCCTTTCATTCTCAAAGAAATTGGGAATGAAAAATCTGATTCTTGGAGATTTTAACGAACTAGATCTTACTCCTTACAAAAACAAATTAGATGCGGTTGTTGCTCTTGATGTTCTTGAACATATTCAGGCCGATTTAAAAGCTATAAAAAGAGTGCATGAAATTCTTAAAAAAGACGGGCTTTTTTTTGTAAATGTTCCGGCTCATAAATTTTTATGGAGCGAACACGATGAAGCTCTTCACCATAAAAGAAGATACAGAATGAATGAGATAACAAAAAAGCTTGAAGATGGAGGTTTTAAAGTAATAAAAAGAACTTATTTTGTATCATTTGCTTTTCCTGCCATAGCCTTTTTTAGAGTCTGGTCCAACTTCTTTGGAAGAAACATCTATCCTAAAACTTCTTATGTTCTGCTCCCGGCGTTTTTAAACTCTCTTATGCTAAAAATGTTAAAGTTTGAGGCTTTTATAGTTACACATGGGTTTTTGCCCATGGGAACAACTGTTGCTATTGTTGCTCAAAGAAGATAAATACTTGGGAGGTCAAGCTTTTAACTTAACAATTCCCGCTCAGTTTCTGTCACATTTCCCACAAAAACATACCAGTAGTCTCCTTCTGGGTAAAAGTTATTTCAGAGGTTGATTTTAATCAAATAGCGTTTGCAAAGCTAATTTGCATTTGGGCAATAGCGGTATTTAAGTAATAGAGGTACTTCCCCCGCATTTTAATTACACAAGTTTCAAGCAGGGCTTGAATCGCCTTTTCATCAGTTTCATACCCTAAAATTATTGTTGTTGAAGGAGAAATTGCGTTTCTAACAAGGGTATTAGGGCTTTCAAAACTTTCAGGGCTGAAACGGGTGAGAAATTTACTTACCACCTTTCCAACAACTTCCTCACTTTGGTTGAGGTAGTTAGCAAGGCATGTAATAACATTTGAGCTGTATTGCCCTTGCAAACTATTTTTATATACCTTAAGCACTTCCGGGAGCTTCTCAGCAAGGCATAAATCTGTTGCTGCTTCAATAAAGTTATGAGCGTATACAAAAGCTTTCTTGGTATCAGCTACCTTTAATATAGTGGCAACTCTTTCTATGTATTCTCTTCCCTCCTTTATGGCAAAACCAATGCTCCAGTCATCACTGTAAATATCAGCCCCCTTGTTCACGCTACTGTGAAGGTTTACTCCTAGGGCAAAATCGGCAAGCTCTTTGAAGTTTTGGTCAATAAAACTTTTCAATTTGTCAGGGCTGTTATGGACTTCACTTCTGAACGTTTCCCCAAACTTATTTATTGCCTTCTCTCTTGCAACCCAAGCCGCATCAGGAAGAATGCTTCCTAAAATAAGATATGGATTTGATCTTTTTGCAACTTTGGTTGACACATAAATATGAGAAAGCGGAAACATGGCAGTTAGAAGTATAAATGAAAGCCTTAAAAGAGTCTAAAGTGATTATTTGACGTTTTGTTCAGCTAAGTCTCCAATAACAGGGAGTTTGTATTTCTCACCTTTATAAGCTTTGACCATCAAGAGTATCCATAAAGCTAAAGAAGCAAGACTTACTAGCGGAGATAGTAAATTTCCAATCCCAGGAACTACACTAACCGCTATGCTAACCACAAAAAGTCCTAAGAAAGTAAATATTGACTGAAGCGCATGAAACTTAACAGTTTTGTCTTGAGATATTAGAAGGAACACAACGCCTGTAATTGCTCCCAGAGAGTAACACAGGGCTCCAGCCACATTCGGGCTAAGACTTCCAGATTGTTGAGGCTGTGGAGGTGGTGTATTGGCTTGAGTTGTATTTTGATCTGTATCCATAATACTTTGAGGCTAAGTCTATTGCGCTTATTTGTCAAGTGAAAAGTTTATTAGCAATAGGGGTATAATGGGAAGATGGAAAGGAAAATCGGAATAGTACTCTTTTTACTTGGCTTCATGGTTTTTGGGATTATCTATGTGCTTTTTCTAAAAGGCCCCGAACCTTCTGTGGTGAGTCCAGAACCAGTTACAAACCAGTCTTCTCAGAACAATCAGACTAAAGATGCTAAGGATTCAGAAGAGCAAAGGGCTATAAATATAGCAACAGTCAACACCTTAGATTTAAGTAATAAAGGCTTAGAAAAGTTACCTTCCTATGTTCCAAAGCAAACTAATCTTGAGGAACTGAATCTCTCAAATAATCGCTTGATCGGGGCGTTACCATCTGAAATAGGCAAACTTAAAAACCTAAGAGTTCTTAATGCAAGTAATAACTTAATGACCGGGGTACCGGCGGAAGTAGGTCAGCTGTCAAAGTTAGAGTTTCTGGATCTTTCAAATAATAAGTTGACAGGACTTCCATACGAGCTTGGCAATTTAGAAAACTTAAAGGTTCTAAATTTGTCTGGAAATTCATATGCCACTCAGGATTTGGAAGTTATTAAAAAAAGCCTTTCTCCGGAAACTAAAATTGTACTTTAGGTGTGGAGTACATGCTTCTAAAATCTAAAAAATGAATAAAACTGGATGCCCTGTACTCTGTAGGACTAAGGTGAATTAAGTTAGATATTTACCTAGTATTTTCTCTATAACACCATCGCTAAGTTTCAAAGACAGAATTACTTTTCCATTTGGTCTCCACCTATATTTTTCTATATCCAAATCTAAGTTTTCTTTTACTTTAATTCCTTCCGACTCAAGTCTTTCTTTCTGATCCCAGGGGGTATAGCTTGAACCTTTAATGCTAATCCTCCCCGAATTATTGATCACCCGCCACCAAGGAATTTGTACTGAGTCCTCAAGTTTATTTAACACAGAACCAACCTGTATTGCTGCCCTTGGAGTTCCAACAAACAACGCAACTTGACCATAACTTGCAACTTTCCCATATGGAATAAGCCTTACTATCTCAACAACTTTTTCTTTGAATTTTGCCATGGCGTTTTAACTTTTACCTATAAAGTACCTGTCATGAGAAGCCACCAAAATCGCCCCCTTGCAATAGCTCGATTGCCTCTGGGATAGTACCCCAATTTAGTCGGACTTGCAAAAATGGCTACCTGGTAATAAAGATGTTGTCTAATTTTTGAAAAACACTGTAAATGTTGTACCTGAATTCTTTTTTGAGGCAATTTTTATGTCAATATCATATAAATCACAGATTGCTTTAACTATGGCAAGTCCAATTCCATGTCCTTTTTCCACTCTTTCTTTCCCTCTATAAAATCTTAGGAAAATATTCTTAACATCAGTTTCATCCATCCCAACTCCTGTGTCAGTAATTTCCAGTATGGTAGCAACGCCAGTTATAGATATGAACATAGAAATACCACTTCCACTTGGCGAGTACTTAACCGCATTTGACACCAAATTTGTAACTAGCACCTGCGCGTATTCCTTGGGAAGCTTAATATAAGCTTCCTTGTGTAACGATTGTTCTATGCGCAAACCCTTAGCTTTGATCTCCTTATCTAATCCGGCCAGACTCTTGTTAACAGCCTCTACTAAATTTACAGTTTCTATAACTTTGTTATCTTCTTTTCTAATCTTGCTTAGGAAAAGAAGCTTTTCAATGAGATTATTGAGTTCAAACAAGTCAGTCATTGCCTCCATTGATTCGGGAAGTTTATATTTTTGATTCATAACATCCAGGTTTGATATTGCCAGAGACAACGGGGTCTTAAGCTCATGGGAAGCATTTGAAATAAAATCTTTTTGCTGATCTGACATGAATCTTAATCTTTTTATCATGTCATTAAATTTTCTGGAGAGAATAACAAACTCATCAGTATCCGGACCGTCCACCTGCAATGTTTTATCTAAGGACTGTAAATCAGTCTGATCCAGTATTTTATTGAGATCGTGTAACGGCTTAAGGGCTTGTCTGACTAACACATAACCTAGCAACAAGCTTCCCAGAATTCCTAAAAGCATAAAGCTTAAGAAGGAGAACATTACAGACTTGGAAAGAGTATTGAGCGTATCCAAAGATTTACCAAGGATCAAAACACCCCTAACCTGCCCCTCTCTTTTTAAAGGGAAGAAGTACACAAATACTTTATTTGCCTGCCATTCCAAAGTTGCTTCAGTCACTTTTCCTGAAGACATGGCAGTTTTTGAGTTTTCTACAATCTTATTTATTGTTGCTGCATCAGCTTGATTGTAGATCTCAAAAAGTCCAAAACCTCTTATCACTTCCAGATTGTTTCCTAACAGCAAAGCAGATATGCCGTCTCTTAATAGATCCTCCTTTAATTGCGTTCCTCCGTTTGCATCTTTAACAAGTTGTATTTCCCCTTCTTCAATGTATATAAACTTATCGGTAATTTCACCTATCTCTTTTGAAATGTCACTTTTTATTTGATGAGTTAGTATGCCTCTGAAATATATAAGAAAGATTATGGAGCCAAAAAATATTGCTAAAAAGACATAAAAAGAAAAAAGAAAAACAAGTCTGTCTTTGGTTCCTACTCGCTGCATACCATGTACCCTTTTCCTTTAACAGTTCTGATCAATTTGAGCTTTTTCCCCTTATCAATTTTTCCTCTTAAGTAGTTAATATGAACATCAACAGTGTTGGAAAAGGTATCTATGGAATCCCCCCACACACTTTCCAGTAACTCCATTCTGTCCATAGCTTTGCCTTTGTTTAGGCAAAGGCATTCCAGAAGCAAATACTCTTTTGGAGACAGGTTAAGGAGTTTTCCTGCTCTACTGACTTCTCTGGTATTCATATTTACTTCCAAATCTGAAAGTTTAAGTATAGGTGATGCAGTGCCTGTGGAGCCTCTTCTCAACAGCGCTTGAATTCGGGCAATTAGCTCCTGAGAGGCAAAGGGTTTGGTTAGGTAATCGTCAGCCCCGCTAGTTAGACCAAGAACCTTATCTTCAACCTGGCTTTTAGCTGTAAGCATGAGAATTGGGGTAGTTATTTGTCTTGCCCTGAGTTTCTTGCAGACCTCCAAGCCATCAACATCTGGAAGCATCCAGTCTAAAACTATGACGTCAAACTTTTCATTTTCCGCAGTAAACAAGGCACCCTTACCTGTAGCTTCAATTGCAACATTAAAGCCTTGAGGTGCCAGGAGGTTTTCTATGTTTTTGGCTAATCTTCCTTCATCTTCCACAAGAAGGATTTTCATATACGGCGTTATTCTACCACTTCTGATTCCTTCTCTTCCTCTTTTTCCGTCTCCCTTTCCTGCTCATATTCTTTCTTTGCTCTCTCCAGCTCTTCTTCCATTTCTTTCTTCTCCTGCTCGTATGCTTTTTCTTCATTATCTTCCTCAAACTTGTGAGAAGAGGTGTTCGAAGAGCTGTTCTTGGTAGTGTCTGTAGTAGATGGTTCTGAAGGTGCTGTATCAGCTTGCACCGTGTTTTTTGAAATAGAGTTACTATCTGATGACTTGCTTTGATTTTGAGATTGAGCCGTGTTCATAGTTTCAATGTCGGACGGGATTGAAACTCCGGTTGTATCCTCAACACCTGCCAGAGTTCCGTTTGGGTCCTCAGTTGTTGATACACTGCCTGCCCCTACATTAGTGTCTGAAGAAGCTGAGGATCCCTTATCTGAGGTATTTGGATCATAGTTTGTACTTGACTCTTGTTCAGTGTTTTCTATTGTGGTCTGAAGTGGCAGGAGTTCACTTGCGGTCTTTATTTCATTGACTTCTGGTATATATGTATTAAAAGCATGTACTATCTTTGTTGCCCCAAAAACAGTAGTTCCTAAACTCACCACGCCTAGTAGAGTAATTCCAGATTTAAGTAATAAAGTTTTGGTAATAAACATAAAGCTCCTTTAATAGTACTTGCTAAATTGTAATACTTTCAAAATTAAGAACTGATTAAGAGCTAAAACAGCCCCGGTTAACAAGGATAGCTGTTATTGCTAGATGTTCTTTAATGTTGTTTTGCTTAAGGCTACTATATAGAAAAACCTAGCGCGGAAAGCCATTTGAATGGGTTTGAAAAAAACTTAGTATAGGTTTCTGGAAAAGTTACTACTTCACCCCCAAATTTTCTTTTGTAGCTGCTAAAGCTGTCCCAATTTTTTGTGAATCGCGGATACCTCTCATCGTAGAGGCCTTCCAGATCAACCGACCCGTACCCCATTTGTTTAAACAAAAGAATAGCTTTCCATAAAAGTAAATAGCCAGCGTTATTTTTTTTGCCTTCTTCTGTTGTGGCTCCATGCAAGCTCCATGCGTTGTTATTAAAGGCTAAATAAAATTGAGATGAACACAGGTTGCCGTTTTTGTCATATGCATTTAATAGATGAGCATTATGATTGAATGCCTCTGATTTATTTTTTAGTTCGTTAAAGCTTTGTACATAAAAACCTTTTTTCCGGCCGGCATCCCTTAATACCCCATAAAACTTTTTTAATTCAGGTTTGTTAGTAGAAACCTCAACCACTTTTACCCCGGCTGTCTTGGACCTTTTTATTGATCTTCTGGCATTGTGTGCCAAATCATTCCATAGTTCTTTTTCTTCTTTTTTAAGGTTAATACATAAAGTTTTTGTGGCAAGATAAGGGCACCCTATTTTTACAAATGCATGTTCTTTAATTAAATTTATATTCTGGTCTATGTTTGGTTCTAATTTCAGCAGAGCTACTTTGTTTTCTTTGCATAGATTGTCTATTTCATTTAAATCAGAGTTTATGAGTTGTGTTGGTCTTTGAAGTTTTGCAATTGTTCCAAGAAAAGTTGGCTTCAACCTTATTACAGATCCTTTGGTCAGTTTCAGCAATTTCCAGTCATACATTTTTAAATATTCTGTCCACCCCTCGGATTGACGAACGTCCACTATATCCACAAATGTTATTATGACACATATGTCCTTCCTAGATTATTTAATGCCTAAAACCTTATATAAAACCTGGTCTGCTCACAGCGGTGAGGTTAAAATTTTCAGAATGTTTGGAGTAACAAAGCTTATTTTTGGTGGTGGTGTCCAGTCCTTAAAACATGATTCCCCGGGTATTTTCAGACAATACTGGGGGGAGGCTGCGCGATTGATTACACACAATGTGAAACAAGCCAAGTCAATTTTAATTTTGGGGCTTGGTGGAGGAACCATACAATATCTTTTAGCTAAGGCGTATCCTGGTGTGAAAATTACGAGTGTAGAAATTGATCCTGCTGTGATTGACGCCGCAAAAAAGTACTTTGACTTGGATGAGATATCTAATCACATTGTTGTACAGGCTGATTGTTTTGATCTGCTTGAGAATCCACAAGCTTTTAATATTTATGAAAAATTTGATGTGATACTTGTGGATGTAAACGAAAAAGGTTTGCTTTCAAAAGTTCCTGCAAAGACAAACTATTTAAAAGAACTCTCAAATTTACTAGCTTCAGGGGGATTTATTGCTTTTAATTTCATAGTGTCCCAAAAAGATAATTCAAAGGGGGGTATTTTATTGGATTTGGTGCGTACTAGTTTTCCTCATGTTTCTGTGCTTAAAGTTAAAAACCCCGCTTTTGCAGATAACTGGATCTTTTATGATAAAAGCAAAACTGCGTCTGTATCTTAAAAAACGTTTTCTAACAGGTATCAAGCTGTTTATGAGTTATATAGGAAGTATACTAAACAGGTGAAAGGTTTATTTACCCTCTCAGCTTTATATTTGCTCTTTTGTTTTTTCACTTACACCCATTTTGGCATAACTTCAGATGAGTATGTGGAGTATCAGAGCGGAAAAGCCCTCCTTCACTACTACATAACCGGCAAAGAACCTACAGGTTTTGATATTTCTTCAAGGCATCTTCCAAAAAACAGCACTTATTTCAGAGGACATCTTGCCCTGACCAGTTTTTTAAATCCGCTTGGTTCTTATGAGCTTTTTCATTTATACAATATGCTTTTTGCCTTGCCCGTTTTCCTAATATTTTATCTGCTACTTTTGTTTGTTTATAAGAATACTAAATTAGCAAGCCTTGGAACTTTTGCCCTGTTTTTTACACCTAGATTTCTGGGTGATATTCCAGCAAATACAAAAGATGTTCCCTTTGCGGTTTCCTTTTTTGTGAGCTTAGGTTTTATTTACTTTTTTGATAAAGTAAAAGTTAACTTTTTTGTAAAAATAATTACACTTGGAACTCTCTTTGGTTTAACTTCATCTTTTAGATTGTTGGGAGTGTCTTTATTTATCATTCATCTTTTGTACTCCTTAAAAAACTCAAAGCTTTCAGTACTGAGAGAGAGCTTTTTAGTTTTTTTTGTTTCGCTGGCGGTTCTGGTAATTTCCTTACCATTATTTTCAGAGGGCATCTTGGAAGGCTTTAAAACTCTAATACAAAGCGCTTCAAATTTTGAGTATTGGGATAATAAAATGCTTTTTTTGGGAGAATTCATTTCCAAGAATCAAAGACCGTGGTACTACCTTCCGGTTTGGTTAGTTATAACAACCCCTTTATATATTCTGATCCCTTTTCTGCTTTCTCCGATTGCTTTGTATTTAAGAAAAAGTAAAGATAACGATCTTTATGTACTTATGTATTTTGCACTTCTCATAAACTTTACTTTGTACCTTCTTATAGAACCTGTAATTTATAATGGGCTAAGACACTTCTTGTTTTTGGTTCCAATAATTTCATTCATATCAGTGCTGTCCCTTTTTGACCTGCTTGACTGTTTAAAAAAGTATAACGTTAAGATTAGATATGTTTTTGGCATGTTACTGGTTTTTTTATTTTCATTGACAGTCAAAAGTTTTATCACACTGCATCCCTACCAATACGTCTACTTCAACGAAGTTATTAATGGACTTAAAGGTGCTCAAGGCAGGTTTGATTCTGATTATTGGGGAACATCTTACAAAGCAAGTTCAGACTGGGTGCAAGAAAAAATTGCTAAGACAGAATCTGTAACAGTTTATTCTTGCGATATGGCTTTTGCAGTAAATTACTATTCGCAAAAGCTTTTTCAAGTTGTTTTTGTTGAGGAAAATGCAGATTTTATATTGTGTGATTTGGATAATGCACTGCAAAAGGTCTATGATTTACCAATCTTATATAAAGTAGAAAGAGGAGGAGTTCCGCTAAATGTAGTTTTGGATCACAGAAAATTCAAACCTGTTTCAAAACAGTAACCATCTAGATAGCAGCCCTATCAACCTTAGGTGGGACGGGGGGCCTTTTTGGATTTCAGCGTGTTGAGCAGGTTTTTAGATGTTTTAGCTATTTCTTCAACAGCATGGTTAAACGCTCTCTCATTTATTTTTGATGGGGTTCTAAAACCTGATATCTTTCTGATAAATTGTAGGGAAGACTCTGTAATCTCTATATCAGTTGCCGGAGGGTCAAAATTAAACAATGTTTTAATACTTCTGCACATGGTGTTTACAAAATGTATAAAAGGTTCTGCGTAAAGTCAAAACTGGTGCACGGATAACAGTTTTTACAGTGACTACACCAGGTTGATACATATATCCACATCTATATTATCAAAAGTTTAATTTCAAGAAAAGTTTTTGCGTTTTGTTCTTATTGGCTAACGGTTGTAAATTTTAGCAGCTTTGGTAAAGCCATCGCACACTTTCCATTTGTGGATGTTTAAAAGTGTATAAAAATGAGAAAGGGCAACTTGATAGAGGGTTATTTAGACCGTATCTTGTCGCCCATTTCTGTGTGAGCAGCATCAATGGGAATGTATTTTGACCCACTCGTTGTACACACATTCAGCGCCTGGGAGTTGGAAGAACTCCTGTGGGAAGAGGTGTACAAATAGCTGGTTCCCGTCATCCCAACCCAGTCGCCAGCGAGTACTCTCCTTAGGTGTCCCGTCCTCGATGATCATTGCAACCACAACGTCCAGATCTAAGCTTTCTGCGTTTGCAAGGGTCCTAAGGGCTTTTTTCAGAGCATCAAGAGCTCCCAAGGTGATATTGGGAGTTGCTATTATAATGCTCCCAGTTGACCAAGACTTGTTGTAAAGCTCATA
>ERZ1292633.109-Hain-H41-02um-R1-109-length-111699-cov-9_pt1 | contig 111699 bp, 106 predicted proteins | sample MGYA00564406_ERZ1292633 | MGnify/ENA primary metagenome ERZ1292633 (study PRJEB36523, sample SAMEA6512639) | groundwater metagenome | collected 2019-01-08 | study: AquaDiva: Metagenomics assemblies of 32 groundwater samples
TACCTCGCCGGCGACGGCGCCAGCCGCGATCTGGAGGGTTACTTCCGCATCATGGGCCGCATCGACGACGTGCTCAACGTCGCCGGCCATCGTCTCGGCACCATGGAGATCGAATCGGCGCTGGTGGCGAACACCGCGCTGGTGGCCGAGGCCGCAGTCGTGGGGCGGCCCGACGACCTGACCGGCGAAGCGGTGTGCGCATTCATCGTGCTCAAGGGGCCGCGCCCCACCGGCGCCGAGGCCCATAAGATGGCGCAGGAACTGCGCGACTGGGTGGGCAAGGAGATCGGCGCGATCGCCAAGCCGAAGGACATCCGCTTCGGCGACAACCTGCCGAAGACGCGCTCCGGAAAAATCATGCGCCGCCTGCTGCGCTCGATCGCCAAAGGCGAAGAGATCGCGCAGGACGTGTCCACCCTGGAGAATCCGGCCATCCTGGAACAACTCAAACAGCCGGTGGCGTAGCAATACGCCGGCGCTGCGCCCGCTCGTGGCGCAAAGCCGGAAAGAGGGCAGGAGCGCAAACTCCCGCCCTCTTTTTTGGGTCGAAAAGACGGCGCGCGGCGCGCTAAAAAGCCGATTCGCCGAAATCCTGGAAGGTGTTTTTCCATTGCCTTACAGGGGGTTCTGGCGTAAGCTGCGCACCTTCGTCAAGCGCCTGGATCCTGCAGGATCTGCAGGCTCGATAATCAACAGGAGAGGTGGCCGAGCGGTTGAAGGCGCACGCCTGGAAAGCGTGTATACGGGTTAAACCGTATCGCGGGTTCGAATCCCGCTCTCTCCGCCAATAAAAATGCCCCCGCGTGGTTTGTGGCTCGGTGCTTTCACTTTGCCACCTCCTTGGACTCAATGTCCGAAGCTATCAGCCTGAACTGCTCCAGCTGTAAGCCGCCACATGATTTGAGACTTTCTGACAATTGGATGCTCTTGATGTGGCATGTGCGCTCGCCCCCGCTCGTTATGAGGCGACTCGCGCCTGTCGCCACAAGGCCGGCCAGCCGCGGCAATCTGCCGATTCAAGCGCAAGTCCCGACGAAATTTCGAACAAGGTCCCCGTTTATCCGGGGCATTGCGGTACCGGTGTGCGGTTGGTTTCATGCCAGGCCGCCAATTTTTTGGAAATGACGCAATCTCAAGCTGGTAACATATATAGATTGCAGCAATTGCTGCCTTGGCCAAACCATTTTAATAGGGAAATGCAACGATGTTTATCAAGTACAGAATTCTGCTGGCCGGCGCTGCTTCCTTGCTGAGCCTGATCGCATGCAACTCCACCGACTCCGTGAGCGGTGCCGCGCCGGCCAAAGATGCCGTGGCCGCCACGGTGAACGGAACCCCTATCAGCGAGCGCTTTGTCGGCCTGATGCTGAAGCAACACTCCGAACCGGGCCGGCCGGCCAGCGCCGAGGTGCGCAGCGGATTCATCGACCGTCTGGCAACGCAACTCGTCATCACGCAAGAAGCGGTGAAGAAGGGATTGGACAAGGTGCCTGAGGTATCGGATAAGCTGGAGCTGAATCGGCAATCCATCCTGATCGATGCTTTCGTTCAGGATTACTTCAAGAACAATCCCATCGGCGACGACACCCTGAAAGCGGAGTACGAAAAGTTCAAAGCCCGGGCGGCCGGCACGGAGTACAAGGCGCGCCACATCCTGGTTGAAAACGAAGCCGGCGCCAAGGACATCATCGCCAAGCTGAAGAAGAACCCGAAAGCATTTGAAGCCCTGGCCAAGGAAAAGTCCAACGACGGTCGTTCCAAAGGCAACGGAGGCGATCTGGGTTGGTTCGATCCGCGCGGCATGGTTCCGGAATTCGGCGCGGCGCTTGTCCAACTGGCCAAAGGCAAATTTACCGAAGAGCCGGTCAAGTCGCAATTCGGCTATCACGTCATACTGCTGGAAGACTCCCGCGCGAAGCAGGTTCAACCATTGGAACAAATCAAGTCCGAGTTGGCGCAGCAAGTGCAGCAGCAGAACCTGAAAAAGCTATTTGATGACATGAAGGCCAAGGCAAAGATCGACGTTGTGCAGGCACCCGCTACGGCGCCGGCCTCGACGAAAGAAGCCGGGCCGACGGAGCCAGGCAAGAAATAGATTGATCAGGCCTCTGGAAAAATGCCTGCTGTTAAGCAGGCACTCGTGCAATGGCGCCCGCGCAGAATGTGGTTTAAATCAGGAGAAAACATGAAACGCAGGCTGTTCGTTTTTGCCGGGCTGGTAGGCGCTTTGTCCACCCTGTTGCCGCAAGCGGTTCTGGCGCAGGTTTATCCCAACCGTGCGCTGAAGATGCTGGTGCCGTTCACCGCAGGAGGCTCTAGCGACATGGTGCGCGCGCCATTGCGGTGAAGCTGGCGGAATCCCTGGGCCAGCCGGTGGTGGTGGAGAACCGACCCGGGGCGAACGGCGCCATCGCCGCCGAGTTGCTCGCAAAGAGTCCACCCGACGGTTACACGCTGATGACCGGATCGATCGGCACGTTCGCCATCAACAACGCGCTCAATCCCAAGCTCAACTACCAGACCTTGCGCGATTTCGATCTGATCACGGTCGCGGTAAGGAACCCCAATATCCTGGGCAGCGGCAACATCCGGTCGGTTCTCCATGGCTGCATCGCCGACATGGATCGCAAGTAGGCTGCAAGCGCGGTCGGTTTCTCTTGGAGACGGCCTACGGTGGGCCTGGGGAGGATGCGGTCCAGTCAGACCGGCTGCGAGCCCGATGCGGGCAACTGGCTCCGCGCGCGTCACGCCGATTTCGGCCTCAAGTTGTCCGCGCGCTTGCCGATAATCAACCGTAAGTGTGATGTTTCGATCAGCGGATGATGCGACGCGGCGCGCATTGCAGATGCTAAAAGGCCTATGAATCAGTTCGTCAGATTAGATCGATTGCATCGCCCCGCGGGCACGGGATATTTCAGCCCCGGCGCGTTTAATCATGGAGTTGCAGGCTTGTCGTTGCAGCAGAGAATTGCGGCCGGTGGCCTGCGCCATCCTTCGAATCAATACGCCATGCCTGGCTGGTAGGGGCGAATCTTGAGTGCCGTCATGGCAAACCAGCGCATCCGCCTTCTGATAGTCGAGGACTCGGAGGACGACGCGCGTCTTTTGTATTCCGAATTGGCCCAGACAAACAGCGATATCACTCATGCCAGGGTGGACTGCGCCGAGGATATGCGGGCGGCACTGCGCGATTCCGAATGGGATATCGTCATTTCCGATCATTCCATGCCGCGTTTCAGTTCGCTCGAGGCGCTTGATCTGCTGAAGGAATGCGGCAAGGACATCCCCTTCATCATCTATTCGGGCGATGTCAGCGAGCACGTCGAAGTCGCGGCCATGTGCAGCGGGGCGCAGGACTCGATTGTAAAAGGCAACTTCGCCCGCCTGTTGCCGGCCATGGAGCGGGAAATCCAAGGCGCGGCCCTGCGGCGCGCCAAGGAGCAGGCCGATGCTCACGTTCACAAGCTCGCCTTTTATGACAGCCTCACCGGATTGCCCAACCGCAATCTGTTCTGCAATCACGTCGGCCGGAAGTTGCTGCAGTCCGAAGGGCAGTCGGCCATTATCTACGTTCTGGATATCGACCGGTTCCTGCGCGTCAATAACTGCTTTGGCCACAAGGTCGGGGACGCGTTGATCCGCCAGATCGCGCAGCGCCTTCAGGAATGCGTGCCTGAGGAGGGGATGGTAGCCAGATCCGGCAGCGATGAGTTCGCGGTATTTCTCGGCAATGCCTCCAGCGACCAGCAGGCGCGCGACGCCGCGGAGCATATCAGGCAGGCTTTTTCCAGGCCCTTCGTCGAGGGCGCGCTGGAATTCTATATTTCCGTAAGCATCGGCATTGTCGCGTCGCCGCGAGATGGCGATGACGTGCCCGAACTGCTGATAAACGCCGAGACGGCGATGTTCCGGGCGAAGAGTCTGGGGGGCAACAACACCCAGTTCTATGCGCGTGAAATGGGCGCAGTGGCGGGTGCGCAATTGGTGCTCGAGAGCGCGCTGCGCAAGGCGGTGGCGCGGCAGGAACTGTTGATCGAGTATCAGCCTAACTTGAATGTCGTTACGGGCGCGCTGACTGGCTTGGAAGCGCTGGTGCGCTGGCGCCATCCGGAAATGGGCCTGCTGCAGTCCGATGATTTTATTCCGCTTGCCAACGAGTCCGGGCTGATCACGGAAATAGGCGCCTGGGTGCTGCGGAACGCCTGCCGCCAGGCCAAGGCCTGGCATGACGCCGGGCATCCCGGATTGACCATGGCAGTAAACGTTTCCGCGGTGCAGTTCTGGCAGCCCGGCCTGGTGCAGACTGTCGCCCAGGTGCTTGCCGATACCGGCATCGACCCGCAATGCCTGGAGCTCGAAATCACCGAGTCCGTGCTAATGCGCGATGCCGATACGACCATCATGACGTTGCAGGCGCTGAAGAGCATGCGGGTCAAGATATCGGTCGACGATTTCGGTACCGGCTACTCATCCCTCAGCTACCTGAAGCGCTTCCCGATCGATATCCTGAAAATCGACAAGTCCTTTTCCCGCGACGTGATTCGGAACGTGGAAACCGCGGCGATCGTGCAGGCGGTCGGCGCTCTTGGCCGCAGTCTGGGACTGGTGACGGTCGCGGAGGGGGTCGAAACCGCGGAGCAACTCGAGTTCTTCCACCAGCAGCAATACGATCGCGTCCAGGGCTTCTTGTTCAGCGCGCCGCGCTCCGTCGCGGACATCACCGAAATGCTCGGCGCGCGCGCGGCCGGGCAGGCGCTGCCGCAGCAGGGAACCATCGCGCGGGACCATCGCATGACCGATCGTGTAGGACAAATTCTTACGCAAGAATTCGCGCAGGGAGCAGCTTAAATACGGACAAATTCCTATTTATCCCGGCTGGTGTCGCGTCCACAATGCAGTCGTGCCTGAGGTCGAAGGGCGCGTGAGCTGCAACCACCGGAGAAAATGAACATGAACATGTCCGATATGCTGGGAGAAATCAAGGAGCTTAACCTTACCTACCTGATGTTTGCGCAGCACATGATCCGCGAAGACAAGTCCGCGGCGGTGTATCGTCTGGGCATCAGCCAGCAATTAGCGGATATCCTGACGGATCTGACCGCCGGCCAGGTGCTGAAAATGGCGGGCGCCAATGTGCTGTTGTGCCGCATGCGCTTCGATGACCGGCTGATTCTGGGTCTGCTCACGAGCCATGGCAAGGAAGGCGCGATGCCGCAATCGCACGCGGCCATCCTGCTTGCGGGACAGCCCGTCGAAGAGCTGGCCTGAGACCAAGCCGGGGACCTTATGCGCAACAAAAGCGTGGTACACGAAGGCAACGAGATCCGGCTCGCGATCGATCTCATCCACCTCGGCGCGCGGCTGCAGGTGCTGGAGACGGAGACGGGACTCAGCCGCGAGCGCCTGCTCAAGCTGTACAAGGAAGTCAAGGGTGAATCCCCGTCGAAAGGAATGCTGCCGTTTTCGGCCGACTGGTTCCTGAGCTGGCAACCCAATGTCCACTCCTCGCTGTTTGTCGACATCTACCATTACCTGATCGCGCATACCGAACTGCGCGGCGTGCACGCCATGATCAAGAGCTATCGGCTGTATCTCGAGCATGTGCATGCGAATAGTCTCGAACCGATCCTGACGCTGACGCGGGCCTGGACACTGGTGCGTTTCCTTGGCAGCCTGCTGCAGACCGTACCATGTACGCGCTGCGGCGGCAACTTCATCACCCATCGCCAAGATCTCAACCGCAATTACGTCTGCGGCCTGTGCCGTCCGCCGTCGCGCGCGGGAAAGTCCAAGAAACGCATGCCCGAGGCGACGCACACCGCTGCTCCCGCGGCCTGAGGGGTAATCATGCCCGGCTGGCGCGCGCACGATGGCTGTCCGCGGCTGTTGCCGCCCGCGCGGCCGGCTCATCCGTCAGGTTGCGGCAATAGCGGGGTGATTTCACTGCTTTTTCCGGCTTGGGCGCGAAGCGGCGCCTGTTACCTTCTCTGCGCGGCTCGGTAAAACCCAGCTTGGGGTTTGCGTGATCAATCTGGCGGCGCACGCTGGCGTCGGGAGAATGTTGTGCTGGTTATCGTTGGTTACGTCGTGGTCCTGGGTGCGGTGTTCGGTGGATTTGCGCTGGCCGGCGGCCATGTTGGATCCCTGCTGCAGCCGGTGGAACTGCTGATGATCGGCGGCTCAGCCGCGGGCGCGTTCCTGGTTGCCAACCCGAACAAGGTCATCAAGGCGACGCTGAAAGCCCTGCCCAGCCTGCTGCGCGGTTCGCGTTACAACAAGACGCTCTACCTGGAAACGCTTTCGCTGCTCTATGACATCCTCGCCAAGGTGCGCAAGGAAGGACTGATGTCGGTCGAGGCCGATGTCGATGCGCCGGACCAGAGCCCGATTTTCGCCAAATATCCGAAGGTCATCTCCGATCACCACGTGGTGGAATTCCTGACCGATTACCTGCGCCTCATGGTCGGCGGCAACCTCAATGCGTTCGAGCTCGAGAACCTGATGGACAACGAGATAGAAACCCATCACGAGGAGCAGGGGATTCCGATCCACGCGATCGAGAAAATGGCCGACGGCATGCCGGCATTCGGCATCGTCGCCGCCGTCATGGGCGTGGTGCATACCATGGGATCGGTCGGGATACCGCCGGCCGAACTGGGCAAGCTGATCGCCGCCGCGCTGGTCGGCACCTTCCTCGGCATATTGCTTTCGTATGGCTTCGTCGGGCCGCTGGCGGCGTTGCTCGAGCACAAGCTCGCCGAATCGGCCAAGATGCTGCAGTGCGTGAAGGTAACCCTGCTCGCAAGCCTCAACGGCTACGCACCGCAGGTAGCCGTGGAATTCGGGCGCAAAGTCCTGTATTCGACCGAGCGCCCTTCGTTCATGGAACTGGAGGACGAGGTGAGGCAGCGCAAGGCGCGTTGAGGCGCAGGCGCGGCGACCGCGGACACCATGAGCGAAGACAGCCAACGACCGATCATCGTAAAGCGCGTGAAAAAGCACGCGCGCGGGCATCACGGCGGCGCATGGAAAATCGCCTATGCGGATTTTGTCACCGCCATGATGGCCTTTTTCCTGCTCATGTGGCTGCTCGGCTCGACCACCAGCGGAGACTTGAAAGGTATCGCCGAATATTTCCAGACCCCCCTCAGAGTGGCGCTGATGGGCGGCAGCAGCAGCGGCGACAGTTCCAGCGTGGCCAAGGGCGGCGGCCAGGATCTCACCCGCGCCGAAGGGCAGCAGAAAAAGGGCGAGATCCGCGAAGAAAAGAAGACCATCAACCTCAAGGCGGCAGAGGCCGAGCTCGCGCGCAAGGAAGCGCTCAAGCTGCGGGATCTGAAGGATCGCATCGAGCGCGCAATCGAAGACAACGCGGCGCTGAAGCAGTTCAGCAAGCAGATGCTGCTCGATATCACCACCGAGGGGCTGCGGATCCAGATCGTGGATGAATACAACCGGCCGATGTTCGCCAGCGGCAGCGCGCAACTGCAACCGTACAGCCGCGACATCCTGCGCGAGATCGGCAAGGCGCTGAACGACGTGCCCAACCGCATCAGCATCTCCGGACACACCGACGCGCAAGCCTACTCCGGGGGAACCAAGGGTTACAGCAACTGGGAATTGTCGGCCGACAGGGCGAACGCGGCGCGGCGCGAGCTGATCGACGGCGGTCTCGATGAGACGCGCCTGCTGCGGGTCGTCGGCCTGTCTTCGGCGGTGCTGTTCGACAGCGACAATCCCCTGAATCCGATCAACCGCCGCATCAGCATCATCGTCATGAACAAGAAAACCGAGGAGGCTGTGAGCAAGGACGGCGGCACGCTGGAAGCCGACGCGAAACCCGGCGCTGCGGACGAGACCACCGATGCTGCCGCTGCCAAGCCCTGAGCGCGTCGTCGATGCCGTGGCCGGGTCGGCGGGCGCCTATCCGGCGCGCGTGCCGCTGCCGCAGGCGGCCGCGGTGCAGGCCGGGGCGTCATTGGTGATGCTGGCGCTGACCGCCCTGGTTCCGGCCGCGGCGGCGGCGAACAGCGATGCCATGACCTGGGCATTGCTGCAGGGAATCGTCGCGGCGAGGCTGGGGCGTGGCCTGGGCATGGAAGCCTGGTGGCTTCCCATCCACGCGCTGTTCGTTCCAGGACTCGTCTGGACGCTGGGATTCGGCCTGCCGCCCATGTACGCGCTCGCCGCGTTTTGCCTGCTTGCGTCGCTGTATTGGGGCGTGTCGCGAACCCACGTGCCGCTGTTTCTGTCCAGCCGGGCTGCGGCACAAGCCGTCGCGGAGCTGTTGCCGCAGGAGCGAAGTTTCACGTTTCTCGACCTGGGGTGCGGGCTGGGAGGGGTGCTTGCTTACCTCGCTCGCGCGCGTCCGGCGGGCCGCTACTACGGCATCGAATCGGCGCCCGTGCCGTTTCTGCTGAGCCGGCTGCGGGCGGCGCTCGGGGCGAAATCTTGCCGCATAAGCTGGGGAGATTTCCGCGATCTCGACCTGGGCCGGTATGACGTCGTCTACGCCTACCTGTCGCCCGCCGCGATGGGCGACTTGTGGCACAAGGCGAGCCGCGAAATGCGTTCCGGCAGCCTGCTGATCAGCAATAGCTTCGCCGTTCCGGGCGTGCCACCCGCGTTCACGGTTGCGACGGGCGCGCAAGGCGGCTCCAGGCTGCTGCTGTGGCGCATGTGAAACAGGAGCGATGATGTTCTCCGAACTGCCGCGGGACGAATCGGCCTGGGCGCGCGCCCTGGATGCGGTCGAGATCCCGGTGCTGCGCCGCACCGTCGAGGAACTGGCGCGCTTGCGCGAGCACGAGGAACGGGTCGTCGCGCGCGACATCGCGCGGGTGCTGCTGCATGATCCGATGTTTACGCTGCGAGTGCTGCGCTATCTGCAGGCGCATCGCCGAGCCGCCCAGATAACCGACATCACCACCGTCGAGCACGCCCTGATGATGCTGGGCATAACGCCGTTTTTCGCGCACTTCGGCGATCTGCCGGCGGTCGAGTCGACACTGGCGGGCCAGCCGCTCGCGCTCGACGGGCTGATGCGCGCCGTCTGCCGCGCGCATCATGCGGCGCTGTACGCGTACGATTGGGCCAATCTGCGCTACGACCGGAGGGCGGACGAAGTCGCGATCGCGGCTTTGCTGCACGACCTTGCGGAAATGCTGCTCTGGTGCTTCGCCCCCGAAATGTCATTGCGGATTGCGGCCATGCTGCGCACGGACCGGTCCGTGCGCAGCAGCGCTGCGCAATCGAGAGTGCTCGGGTTCAAGCTTGCCGATCTGCAGGGTACCCTGCTCGCAGAGTGGAGGCTGGCGGCGCTGCTGCAGTCCCTGATGGACGATACGCACGCGACGCATCCGCGCGCCATGAACGTGGCGCTGGCGGTCAATCTCGCCCGGCATTCGGCCGGCGGGTGGGACAATCCGGCGCTGCAAGACGATTACGCCGCTGTCCAGCAATTTCTGAAACTGCCGCAGCCTGAGGTTCTGGCGCGGATACGGCGCACCGCGCTGCAGGCGGAGACCGGGCGGGACTGGTACCACCTGGAAGCCGTGCCGATTCCTGTGGATCTCGAAAACCGGTCGTCCGGGGTTCAAGATTGCGCGAAATCTGACGATAGTTAGCGCAGGGCTCGAAATCCGGGCGGCGCCGGATTTGACAGTTGAAATGGAGCAATACATGGCGGATCCGAATATGAAGTTCCTGGTGGTGGACGATTTTTCGACCATGCGCAGGATCGTGCGCAACCTGCTCAAGGAACTTGGCTTCCACAATGTCGACGAGGCCGAGGACGGCGTGGACGCGCTCGGAAAACTGCGCGGCGGCGGGTACCAGTTCGTCATCTCCGACTGGAACATGCCCAACATGACCGGCCTCGATCTGATAAAGAACATCCGCGCGGACGCGGCGTTGAAGGGTTTGCCTGTCCTCATGGTCACCGCGGAAGCGCAGAAGGAGAACATCATTGCCGCCGCCCAGGCCGGCGCCAGCGGTTACGTGGTCAAGCCGTTCACCTCTGCGACCCTCGATGAAAAGCTCAACAAGATATTCAAGACAATGGAAGGGGGGGTGAAGGCATGAGCGCGACCATGGTAGCCGTAGCCGCGGATTCCGAGGATCTGGAAGCCCTGTTCGACAGCATCATCCTTGACAACTCCGCGCGCGAGAGCGCCGCCGCGCCGAAAGCGGAAGCGGAACGGGGGGGGAATGCCCCGGGCGACGTCATGAGCCGCATCGGCCATCTGACGCGCACGCTCCACGACGCCCTGCGCGAGCTGGGCTACGACCGACTGCTGGAAAAGACCGCCGCTTCGATACCCGACGCGCGCGACCGGCTGGACTACGTCGTCAAAATGACCGAGCAGGCGGCGGTGCGCGCGCTGAACGCGATCGAAGCCGCGCAGCCGATCCAGGATCGGCTGGGAGACGAAGCCGAGCGTTTGTCCGCGCATTGGCAGAAGCTGTTCGACAAGCAATTGAGCGTGGAAGAATTCAAGACGCTGGTGGCCGGCACCCGCGACTATCTTGCAGACGTGCCGAAGCAGACCCGCGCCACCAATGCCCAGCTGCTCGAGATCATGATGGCGCAGGATTTCCAGGATCTGACCGGACAGGTGATAAAAAAGATCACCGCATTGGCGCAAAACATGGAACAGCAACTGGTGCATCTGCTGGTCGATCTCGTGCCCGCCGAGATGCGCAGCGAAATCGATAGCGGCCTGCTCAACGGCCCGGTGGTGAATGCCGCCGGCCGCAGCGACGTGGTGACCGATCAAAACCAGGTCGACGATCTGCTGGAAAGCCTGGGGTTCTAGGTTCACCCTTGCGCGGGCTGTTATGCAATTACTCCGCAACAATTGCCACATCCGCGCGAATGTTTTTGTCATTTTGGTTGCGGCCCGCGGCCGCGAAGTATACGGCGTCTAGAGTCCATTTCAAAATGAGATGTCGTTCTGAGGGCGCAACCCGAAGAATCTGCTTTTCATAGGAGGCAAAAAGCAGATTCTTCGGCCGGAGCCTGCCCCGAGCGTAGTCGAGGGGCCTCAGAATGACAATTTTTGGAGGTCTCCATTTGTCTTTAAGGTCATCTACCATAGCTGGACGATTGAATTGGGAAAGGAGCGCTACCGAGATGAACGTCGTCGCATTTATTTTGGCGGGGGGCAATGGAACCAGACTGCATCCGCTCACCGTTGAGCATGCCAAGCCGGCGCTGCCCTTCGCGGCAGGTTACCGCATCATCGATTTCGTGCTCAGCAATCTTGTTAACTCGCGGATCACTTCGATTCATGTGCTTGCGCAGTACAAACCGCAATCCCTGATCGAGCACATACGCACCGCGTGGGCGCCCTGGAGCAGGGGTCCGGATGCCCGGATCACTGTCGTCCTGCCGCAAACGGATGCGGAGCCAGGAATGTTCAGGGGCACGGCTGACGCCGTCTATCGGAATCTCGATATCATCGATCGCCATCAAGCCGACCTGGTGGCCGTGTTCGCGGCGGATCATGTTTACCGCATGGACGTTCGGCAAATGGTGAGTTTTCATCAGGAGCGTGACGCCGAAGTGAGTGTAGCGGCTGTTCCAGTGCCGATCGAACGAGCATCCGCCTTCGGGATCGTGGCGACAGGTCCCGCGGATGAGCTATACGATTTCCGGGAAAAGCCCGAGCGGCCGCGGCCAATGCCGACCGATCCGAGTCGTGCCTACGCTTCGATGGGCAATTACCTGTTCAACGCCCGTGCTCTGGTGGAGTTACTCGAGGCGGCCAACCGGCGGGGTGATACGGACTTCGGCCGCCACATTTTGCCGCGTCTGACACGCAGCCACCGCGTATTCGCCTACGACTTTTCGGGCAACAAAGTTCCGGGTGTTCGGCCGCATGAAGAACACGGCTACTGGCGCGACATCGGTACGATTGAGGCCTACAAGGCGGCGCAGCGGGATGCTTTGGGCCCGACGCCGCGCTTCGACCTTGTCAATCCCCATTGGCCGATCCGCGGCGGTAATTACGGTGTGGGTACGGCGAATCCCCGAGATCAGGATTTCGGCAAAGGAAAATGCATTAATATTCCTCAGGCGAATCAGGACGGCAGGAGCAGGGCTGCAAGGCAGGACAAAGTGCTGGCGGCGAAAGCGCGGGCCGCAACGGTTGAAGCTCCGCCAGCCTTCGCGAAGCGTGCGCGCCTTCGCGAAGCGACAGCTGAAGAACGCCACCAGGTTATATAGGGCGTCTCTAGGGGGAGCGGTTTGGCTCGCCACGTATGGTGCTCGTGCGCACGTTGGGCGCGAATGCCGCAATTCAGGCTGCCGGTGTACACGCGCGCGAACGCGACGAATTGCGCGGCAAAAGCGGCACTGTTCGACTGATCAAGGTTTGCATCGCCATCTGATAATCCCGTTCAATCAGCCAAGGACGGGAGATGGCGGAAGACACCGGTTTGGAACGCACAGAACCAGCATCCGTACGACGGCGCGAACAGGCGCGGGAGGAGGGGCAGGTGGCGCGTTCGCGCGAACTGTCCACGCTGGCGCTGCTGCTCGCCGGCGGCGGCGGGCTGTGGTTCATGGGGGCCGGCCTCACCGACAGGCTGTCGGGCCTGATGCGCCACGGCATGCAGCTCGACCGCGCGCTGGCGTTCGACACCGATTTAATGCTGCTGCGCCTGAAGGACTCCTGCGTCGATGTGCTGCTGGCGTTTTCCCCGCTGCTGCTGCTGATGGTGCTGGCGGGGATCGCGTCGGCGCTGCTGCTGAACGGCTGGCTGTTCAGCTTCAAGCCGCTGCTGCCGGACTGGGGGCGCATCGATCCATTGAAAGGGTTGGCGCGCATCCTGTCGTGGCACGGCGTGATCGAAATGCTCAAGGCGATCGCCAAGACCGTGGTCGTCGGCGGCGTCGCCGCCTGGGTCATCTGGCACAACAGCGGCGCGGTGCTCTCCCTCGCCGCCGAGCCGCTCGGCGCCGGCATGGCGCACCTGGTGCAACTGCTCGGCACGAGCTTTCTCATCATGGCCGGGAGCATGGCCCTGGTGGTCGCCATCGACATCCCGTTCCAGATCTGGGACCACGAGCGCAACCTGCGCATGACGCGCGAGGAAGTGCGCCAGGAAAACAAGGAGACCGAAGGCGATCCGCAGGTCAAGGCGCACATCCGCAGCCAGCAGCGCGAGATGGCGCGCCGGCGCATGATGGCGGAAATTCCCAAGGCCGACGTGGTGGTCACCAATCCGACCCATTACGCGGTGGCGCTGCGTTACCAGGACGGCGCGATGCGCGCCCCGCGGGTGGTGGCGAAGGGCGCGCACCTGCTGGCCGCTCGCATCCGTGCGCTGGCCGAGGAGCACCAGGTGCCGATACTGCAAGCGCCGCCGCTCTCGCGCGCCCTGTACCGTCACGCCGAGCTGGGCGACGAGATCCCGGCAGCGCTCTATACCGCCGTGGCCGAAGTGCTGGCGTATGTGTATCAACTGCGCCGCCATCGGGAAGACGGCGGCCCGATGCCGCGGCAGCCGGAGCTGCTGCCGCTGCCCGCCGGGCTTGATCCCGGGGCGTCCGCCGCATGAACGATACGTTCAATCTGAGGCTGCTGCTGGGCAGCGCCGGCCTGCGCGCGGCGGCAGTGCCGATGCTGATCATCATGATCCTGACGATGATGATCCTGCCGGTGCCGCCGTTTCTGCTGGATCTGCTGTTCACCTTCAACATCGCGCTCGCCATCATCGTGCTGCTGGTGAGCCTGTACACGCTCAAGCCGCTGGACTTTGCCGTGTTCCCCACCGTCCTGCTGCTGACGACGCTGCTGCGGCTGTCGCTCAATGTCGCCTCGACGCGCGTGGTGCTGCTCCACGGCCACGCCGGGCCGGACGCCGCCGGCAAGGTGATCGAGGCATTCGGACAATTCCTGGTCGGCGGCAACTACGCCGTCGGCCTGGTGGTGTTCTTCATTTTGGTGGTGATCAATTTCGTGGTGATCACCAAGGGCGCCGGGCGTATCGCCGAGGTCAGCGCGCGCTTCACCCTGGATGCGATGCCGGGCAAGCAGATGGCGATCGACGCCGATCTCAACGCCGGCCTGATAGGCGAGGAGGATGCGCGCCGCCGCCGCAGGGAGATTTCGCAGGAAGCCGAGTTCTATGGCGCCATGGATGGCGCGAGCAAGTTCGTGCGTGGCGATGCCGTCGCCGGGATCATCATCCTGCTGGTCAACATCGTCGGCGGTCTGGTGGTCGGCGTGGTACAGCACGATCTGGACGTCGCCACGGCGGCGAAGTTCTACACCCTGCTCACCATCGGCGACGGCCTGGTGGCGCAGATCCCGGCGCTGGTGATCTCCACGGCCGCGGGCATCGTCGTCAGCCGGGTGGGAAGCGATCAGAACATCGGCGAGCAGCTGGTCGGGCAGTTGTTCAACAAGTCGCAGGTATTGATGATCACCGCGGCCATCCTCGCCATCATGGGGCTGATTCCGGGCATGCCCAACTTTGCCTTCCTGCTGCTGGCCGCGCTGCTGGCCGGCGGCGGCTATACCATCGCGAAGCGCCCGGCCGCGCAGGAGGTTCCGGCGCCGGAACAACCGGCCGCGAGCCCCGCGGTCGAGGCGTCCTGGAACGACGTGGTTCCCGTGGATACGCTCGGTCTGGAGGTGGGGTACCGGCTGATCCCGCTGGTCGACAAGGCGCAGGACGGTGAACTGCTCAAGCGGATCAAGGGACTGCGCAAGAAATTCGCATTGGATGTGGGTTTTCTCGCGCCGGCGGTGCATATCCGCGACAACCTGGAACTGCGTCCCAATGCCTACGTGATCACGCTGAAGGGCGTCGAGATCGGCCGCGGCGAGGCCTACACCGGCATGTACCTCGCCATCAATCCGGGACACGTGAATACCGCCCTGCCCGGCGCGGTGACGCGCGATCCGGCGTTCGGCTTGCCGGCGGTGTGGGTCGAGGCCGGCATGCGCGAGCAGGCGCAGACCTTCGGCTACACCGTGGTCGATGCCGGCACCGTGATCGCCACCCATCTGAATCACGTGATGCAGACGCATGCGTCCGAACTGCTGGGCAGGCAGGAAGCGCAGCAGTTGCTCGACCACGTCGGGCGCGATTCGCCCAAGCTGGTCGAAGACCTGGTGCCGAAGCTGCTGCCGCTCGGGACGGTGCAAAAAGTGCTGCAGCGCCTGCTCGAAGAAGGCGTGCATATCCGCGACATGCGCACCATCATCGAAGTGCTCGCCGAGCACGGCGCGAAAGTGCAGGACGCGGGCGATCTGACCGCGCTGGTGCGGGTGGCGCTGGGCCGCGCCATCGTGCAGCAACTCTATCCCGGAAGCAACGAATTGCAGGTGATGGCGCTGGAGCCGGGCCTGGAACACATCCTGCTGCAGGCGGTACAGGCCAAGACCGGCGATGCCGCGGGTATCGAGCCGGGGCTGGTCGATACGCTGCTGCGCGAGGCAGGCGCGGCCGCACAGCAGCAGGAGCGGCTCGGGCTGCCGTCGGTGCTGCTGGTGCCGGCTGAATTGCGCGTGTTGCTCGCCCGCTTCTTGCGCCGCGCCGTGTCGCAGATCAAGGTCATCGCGCACAGCGAAGTTCCGGATACCAGCACCATCAAAGTCACCGCGTTGCTCGGGGGTAAAGGATGAACGTCAGAAAATTTCTCGCCAGTACCTCGCGCCAGGCCTTGCACCTGGTCAGACAGGGCCTGGGTCCGGATGCGTTGATTCTGTCCAACCGCGCGGTCGAGGGCGGCGTGGAGATTCTTGCCGTGGCCCAGGGCGATCTGCCGCCGCACGCCGCGACGGCGCAGGCCGCACCGCGCGAGCGCCAGCGCCAGGAAAAGAACACGGCCCCGGATCCGGGGCGCAGCCCGCAGCCGGCCGCGCCCGGTCCGGCCGCGGCCGCGGCAGAAGACCCGGTCTCGCGCAGCCTCGCGCGCGAGATCAAGTCGATGCGTGGATTGATCGAACAGCAGCTCGTCTACCAGGCCTGGGACACGGCGCAGCGGCGCGAGCCCGGCAAGGCCCGCGTGCTGCGCGATATGCTGCACGCCGGCTTTAGTGCGGCGCTGGTGCGGCAGTTTCTCGCGAAGATGCCGCCGGGTCTGGGGGCAGAGCAGAAGTTCGGCTGGGTGAAAGCGGTGCTTGATCGAAACCTGCGCACCGTCGCGGCGGTGGACGAAATCGTCGAACGCGGCGGCGTCTATGCCCTGGTGGGCCCGACCGGCGTCGGCAAGACCACCACCGTGGCCAAGATCGCCGCGCGCTGCGTCGTGCGCTATGGCGCCGACCGGCTCGCGTTGTTGACCACGGACGGCTATCGTATCGGCGCCCATGAGCAGCTGCGCATCTACGGCAAGCTCCTCGGCGTGCGCGTAATCGCCGTCAAGGACGCATCCGACCTGCAGTTCGTGCTTGACGACCTGCGCGGCAAACACCTGGTGCTGATCGACACGGTAGGCATGAGCCAGCGCGACCAGATGGTGGCGGAGCAACTCGCTCTGCTCTCCGCGTCCGGGACCCAGGTGCAGCGCCTGCTGCTGCTCAACGCCACCGGCAACGGCGAAACGCTCGACGACGTGGTGCGTGTGTATCGCGGCGGCGGGGTGCACGGGTGCATCATCACCAAGACCGACGAGGCGGTGGGCGTCGCCACCGCGCTCGACATCGCCATCCGCCATCAACTGTCGCTGCACTATGTCACCGACGGTCAACGCGTCCCGGAGGACCTGCATCTGCCGGACAGGGAATATCTGCTGCAGCGCGCGCTGCGCCCGGTCACCGCGCCTTCCGTGCACCATCTGGACGCGGCCGAATGTCAGCTGATGCTGGCCACCGCGTCCGCCGGCGGCGCCGTTGCGGGAGCGAGCCTTGGCTAGAATGCGACCTGACCAGGCCGAAGGCTTGCGCCGGCTGCTCGATCGGAGCGGACTGCGCGTTGTGTCCATCAGCGCCGGCGCCGGCGGCAGCGGCAAGACTGGGGCCATCGTCAATCTTGCGGGCGCGCTGGCCGAACTCGGCAGCGACGTGCTGATACTCGACGAAAGCCCTGCGGCGCACGGCGTCACCGCGGCGCTCGGGCTGAAGGCGCGCTTCGACCTCGAGGACGTGATCAGACGGGAGCGGGATCTGGACGAAGTGATCGTGCGCGGCCCGGCCGGAATCCTGATCCTGCCGCTCGCGCGCGGCGCGCGTTCGCTCGCGCAACTGCCGGCGCCCGAGCAGCAGCGGCTGGTGGAGCGCTGCGGCCGCTTGGGCTTCCCGGTGGATACCTTGCTGGTGGACGCCGCGCCGGGCAGCGCGAGCGCTCTCGTCTGGCCCGGCGCCGCGGCACAGGAGGTGATCGTTCTCGCCGGGGGCAGCGCCGCCGCAATCACCGCGGCCTACGCGTTGATCAAGCGGCTGAGCAACGAGTTCGCGCGCCGCGAATTCCATGTTCTGATCTGCAACGTCGCCAGCGAGAGCGAGGCCCGGACCATTTTCGCCAACATGGCGCGCGTGGCGCGGCGCTACCTGCAGGTATCGCTCGACCTCATGGGACATGTTCCTCCAGACGACAAGCTGCAGCATGCGGCGCGGTTGCGGCTGCCGGTGGTGGCGGCGTTTCCGGGCGCGGCGGCAGCAGGGAGCTTTCGCCGCCTGGCGCAGGCGATCGCCGGCTGGCCGCGGCCCGAAGAAGACGGCTGCGGCTTCGATGATTTCATGCGCCGCCTCATCCACTCAAACCGCCCGCGCGCCGCTGCGGCGTAAATCAGCCACCAGGACCAGCATGTACACCGCTACCGCTAAGCGCGATACACAGCACTACCTGACGCAATACGCGCCGTTGGTCAAGCGCATCGCCCATCACATGATGGCGAAGCTGCCCGCGAGCGTCGAAATCGACGATGTCATCCAGACCGGCATGCTCGGCCTGCTCGATGCGGTCAACCGCTACGAGGAATCGCACGGGGCGCAGTTCGAGACTTACGCGGCGCAGCGCATCCGCGGCGCCATACTCGACGGCTTGCGTCAGGCCGACTGGCTGCCGCGCAGCTTTCGGCGCGACTTGCGCCGCATCGAGAGTGCGATCGGCAAGCTCGAGCAGCGCTTGGGCCGCGCCCCGGCCGAGCAGGAGGTGGCCCTTGAATTGGGCATCCCGCTCGCCGACTACCAGAAGATGCTGCAGGAGGCACGCGGCTACCAGCTGATTTCGTTCGAGGACTTCAATCACGCCGACGGCGGCGATTATCTCGAGCGCCATTGCGAGGACAGCGGTGCCAGCCCGCTCGACGCGCTGCTCGAGCGCAAGCTGCGCGAGCGGCTGGTGAAGGGGATCGCGGGCCTGCCGGAACGGGAGAAGGTGGTGATGGGGCTGTATTACGAAGAGGAACTCAATTTTCGCGAGATCGGCGAGACGCTCGGCGTGAGCGAATCGCGCATCTGCCAGCTGCACAGCCAGGCGATTGCGCGCTTGCGCAGCCAGATCCGGAACCTCTGATTTGTGGATTTCAGCAGCCTCATCGGTATCACGGTCGCCTTGGCAGGCATCATCGGGGGGCAACTGCTGGAGGGCGGCTATGTCGGCTCCCTGCTGCAGAGCGCGGCGTTCCTGATCGTACTCGGCGGGACCGCCGGCGCGGTGATGGTGCAGAGTCCGGCGCGCGTGTTCATGCGCGGCGTAAGAATGGCGAAATGGGTCGTGCTGCCGCCGGATTTCGCGCCGCAACGCATGATCGCGGACATCCTCCGTTGGAGTCTTTCGGCGCGCAAGGAGGGACTGCTTTCGCTCGAGCAGCAGGCGGACATGGCTGCGGACCCGTTCGCGCGCAAGGGCCTGCAATTGCTGGTCGATGGCGCCGAGCCGGAGAAGCTGCGCGAAGCCATGGAGGTGGAAATCATCACCTTCGAGGAATATCACCGGCAGGCGGCGCGGATTTGGGAAGCCGCGGGGGGATATGCGCCCACCATCGGCATCCTCGGGGCGGTGCTGGGGCTGATTCACGTCATGGAGAACCTGTCAGAGCCGGCGCGGCTGGGCAGCGGCATAGCGGTCGCTTTCGTGGCGACCATCTACGGCGTGGGTCTTGCCAACCTGGTGTTCCTGCCGGTGGCGAACAAGCTGAAAGTGCTGATTGCGCGGCAGGTGCTGGTGCGGGAGATTCTGGTCGACGGGCTGGTCGCGATCGCCAGCGGCGAAAATCCGCGCATGATCGAAAATCGCCTGCTCGGTTATGTCACCGACCAGGCGCCGGGCGCCGGCGGCCTCTGAACACGCGCAGCGCTCGCACAGGATCGCCCGCAACATGCGCCGCAGGAGAAAGTATCTCGATCAGAGGCAGTCGGACAACCACGAGCGCTGGCTGGTCTCCTATGCCGATTTCATCACCCTTCTGTTCGCCTTCTTCGTCGTGATGTATGCGCTGTCCACGGTGAGCGAGGGGAAATACCGCGTGCTGAGCGACTCTCTGGTCAACGCCTTCGGCAGCAAGGTGGTGGAGCGGATCCCGCCCGCGGCGCAGCCGCTCCCGCGGGACCTGCCGCCGCGCAGGATCGTCAAGCCCGCCGACCCGCAGGGCAGGCAGCGCGAGCAGATGCGCGGCATCGCCCAGGACATACTCAGGGTGCTGGACTCGCTGGTGCGCGATGGCCAGGTCAAGGTGACGCAGAGCAATCGGGGCATCTCGGTCGAGATCAACGCGAGCGTGCTGTTCGCCTCGGGGCAGGCGCAACTGCGCGCGGAGTCCGGCCGCGCGCTGCAGCAAGTCGCCAGGGTCCTCGCGGCAACGGAGCAGGGGATCCAGGTCGAGGGCTATACCGACGATGCGCCGATCAGCACCAGCCAGTTCCCTTCCAACTGGGAATTATCGGCGGCGCGCGCGAGCAGCGTGGTGCGGCTGTTCATCGACAACGGGGTGGCCGAGCCGCGCTTGAGCGCCATCGGTTACGGCCCGAATCGCGCGGTGATGTCCAACGACACGCCCGAAGGCCGGGCGCGCAACCGCCGGGTGACGGTGATGATATTGGCGGAAACCCCGGGCAGAGTGGTCGACATTCCGCTCGATGGCGCAGCGCCGGCGCAATAGCTGCGATCAGCCGCGGCCATCACCAGCTGATGCCTTCGCGGTTCTGCTGATCGATTTTTCCGCCTGAGAAAAACTAGACCTGGCTGAGAGACCTTGCGCTGCGCAGCGGGCGCAGTTGTCCGTCGGGACGGTAGACGCCGTCAAGGGCTGCTGCGGTTTGCAGCACCGCCAGCTTCAACCGGTTTTGTTGCAGCCCGCTCTCGATCAGGAGGCCGTTGCTGTGGTTGATCTGCCGCGCCGTTTCGGCCTGCGCCAGCAGTTCCCGCCAGATCTTCCTCACCGCCGCGGCAAACCCCGGATTTCGGCTTAGCCAGGTTAACATTCCCTCGGCGCTGCCGTTCAGATTCTGGGCAGTGAGATGGCGGCTACGCAGCTCGCCCAGGTGGGTAAGCAGCTCGATCTGGGCTGCCTTGTCCGTGGCGAACTCTGCCAGGCGGTCGGCATCGCCCTGCACGAGGGCGTCCTGCTCGGCTTGCAACAAGCTGGTGAAAGCGACGAGCGCGATTTGTTCGTCCTGCAGCCCGGCGACGAAAACCGCGGCGCTCGCCGCAGGGCCTGCATCCGCGGACGCGGTGCGCAGCATCAGGCCAGTCTTGAGCGCAGCAGTTCGCGCGCGGTCTCGAGCAGGTGGTCGGCCACCGCGTCCGGATTCACCTTGAAGCGGCCCTCGGTGATCGCCTGCCTGATCTCGGCTACGCGCGCGCTGTCCACCACAGGGGTATTGGCCATGCTGCTTTCGATTGCCTGCAATTGTGAAGAAAGCGGGCTCAACTGGACGCGATCGCCCCCGCCGGAACCCGGTGCGCTGGCCGCTCCCTTGCCCGGCCGGGATCCGCCGCCGCTGACTGCGCCGGTGCTGACTGACTTGATGGAACTGTCGATTTTCATGGTCGCTTCCTTAGTATACTGCTCTATGTCCCTTTAACGGCAGCTCGGCGGGGAACTTTAGGCCGGATGGAGAAAAATCGCGAAATTTCTTCAAATCCGGCCGAAGCCCGATTTAACTGATGGTTTTTAGAGCTTATTACAAAATGAGGGAATATCTCCCCTCATGCTCCCTTAAGTCAGGGGCCGTTTCGGTAATTCTGAAACGGCCTCTTACTGAATATCAACTATCGCCCCGAGACGGGCAATGCCGTTGATGGTGTGGCCGGAGGGGGTGCGCACCTGTGCCACCTGGCCCTCGGCGGCATTGGTCACGGCCTTGCCTTCCGCGCTCACCTTGAATCCTGCACCTTGCGCGCGCAGGGTCACCGACTGTCCCTGCTGAATGACCGGGGGCGAGCGCAGCAAGTCCTGCCGCAGCGGCTGTCCGGGGGCGATGCTGAGGGTGACAATGCGCCCAATGGCCTGCCGGGGCTCGGTGATTACCGCCCCCGGTAGCTGGCCGAGATCGGCTTCCTGCACCACCATGTCGGTGAGCTCGATCGACCGCCCTTGCGCCAGCGCATGCGCCGCGACCACCACGCCGGTCAAAATCTTGATCGAAACCGGAACGTAGATGGTCCATGGGTTGCTTCCGTTGCAGCGCACGCCCACGCTGGCACTTCCCCACAGGCGCACGCCGGCGGGAATGAAGGCTTCCGGGGCAGGGCAGGCGGGCAGATTCAGGCGCGTATCGATGGCGCCCAACGTGAAGCTCACCTTGCCGGGCAGGCCGGCGGTCTGATGGCGCACCAACTGTTCCACCGACTTATGGATCTGCGCGAGCTGCGCTTGCTCGATCGACGCGTGGCACAGGGCGGCGCCGCCGAGCAGCAGCAAGGCGAGAATGCTATTGCGGATGTTCATGGATGTTCGCTCCAGTATCATGGCAGCCATCAGGGCGGCGTGCATGTCCGTACTATAGCCGTGCGGCGGTCAAGGCAGCGCGCGATTAGCAGTGGTTTTCACCGGCTTATCGCCGCCTTGCCCGCAGCGGGGCTTGCGTACATTCGGTGCATGAGCGCATGCACGCAAGCAGATACTGGAGGCAGCGACCGCCGCTCTCACGCATGCGCGCTCGGCGTCGCCGCCAGCCGCGCGACGCCCCGAAGGAAGTCCTCCTGGGGGATTTCTGCCGCAGGCGGCAATAATTGCCGCCGCACGCCGCTCCAAGCGCGGAAATGCACGAGCTTTCCGCTGCTAATCCGGACGCTCCCCGAATCAACTGCGCATAACATGGCTGGCATGCTTGATGCTGATCCGAACCCTCGACTACACACACAAATTGGCCATGATTGAATCACTCGACAAGCTGTTCCAGTTTCATCAAAACGCGCTCAATGTGCGCGCCTTTCGTCAGCAACTGCTTGCGTCCAACATCGCCAACGCCGATACGCCGGGCTACAAGGCGCGCGACATCGATTTTGCCGCGGCGCTGCGCGACGCGACCTCCGGCCGCGCAGTGTCCGCGGTGTCGCTGCGCGCGAGCAGCGACAGTCATCTGGGCGGCGCCACGCGCGACGAACCCGCCGCGGTGCTCTATCGCAGCGCGCAGCAGCCGAGCATCGACGGCAATACGGTGGACATGGACGTGGAGCGCAACCGCTTCGCCGAGAACGCCGTGCATTACGACGCGAACCTTACTTTTCTCAATAGCCAGATCAAGCTGTTGCTGGCCGCACTTCAGGGGTGATCCTCATGTCTTTGTTAGGCGTATTCGAGATCGCAGGCTCCGCCATGACTGCACAATCGCAGCGGCTCAACGTCGTCGCCAGCAATCTGGCCAACGCCGACAGCATCACCAGTTCCAATGGCCGGCCGTATCGCGCCAAGCAGGTGGTGTTCAGTGAATTGGCGTTCGGAGGGGCCACCGGCAGCGGCGTCAAGGTCACCGGCGTAATCGAAGACTCCTCGCCGGGAAAGCAGGTGTATGACCCGAAGCATCCGCTCGCCGATGCGCAAGGCTACGTCGCCATGCCCAATGTCAGCGTGGTCGAGGAAATGGTGAACATGATCTCCGCCGCGCGCGCCTATCAGAATAACGTCGAGATGCTGAACACCGCCAAGGCGCTGATGCTGAAGACGCTCACCATCGGACAGTGACGGCAGCAGGCACGCATTAAGTAAGTTGACAATGCAACCAACAGGAAGGACTGCGCGATGAGTACCGTAGGCAATACAACCGACGCGGCCGCGACCATCGCGGCGCCGAGCGCCCCGGCCGCGGCCGGAAAGCCCGGCACCAGCGAGGCGCAGGACCGGTTTCTCAAGCTGCTGGTGACGCAGCTCAAGAACCAGGATCCGCTCAATCCCATGGACAACGCACAGATCACTTCGCAGATGGCGCAGATCAGCACGGTGAGCGGCATCGACAAGCTCAACACTACCCTGCGGGAACTGGCGGCCGGATTCAGCGCCAGCCAGTCGCTACAGGCCACGGCCATGATCGGACGCAGCGTGCTCGCGTCCGGCAGCGGGCTGCAGCTGCGGAACGGCACGGCGGCGGGCGGCGTGGAATTGCCGCAGGCGGCAGACCGGGTGGTGGTGTCCATCCGCGACGGCTCGGGCCAGGTGCTGCACAAAATCGACCTCGGGCCGCAGGCGGCGGGCGTGCTCGGTTTCCAGTGGGACGGGGTCACCGACAGCGGCGCGAGCGCCGTCCCCGGCAGCTACAGTTTCGCGGTCGAGGCGGTGCAGGGCGGCAACAAGATCGACGCCACTGCGCTCGCTCTGGGCCTGGTAAGCGGCGTGACGCAGGGCAAGGACGGCGTGGCGCTTAAGGTGAACGGCATGGGATCGGTCGCGCTGTCCGATGTCAAACAGGTCATGTAAGGGGCTGTTTCAGAATTACGCAAACGATTTCTAACCTAAGCCGGTACGCGGGGACGCATTCCCCGATGCGGTAACGAATTCACGCAAGGAGAAACGAGATGAGCTTTCAGCAGGGATTGAGCGGCCTCAACGCCGCGGCGAAGAACCTCGACGTGATCGGGAACAACGTCGCCAACTCGAACACCTCCGGCTTCAAGCAAGGGGTCGCGGTTTTCGGCGACGTGTTTGCCGCTTCGCTTGGCGGCGGGGGCGGCACGCAGGTGGGCATCGGCACCCAGATCACCGGCGTGAATCAACAATTCACCCAGGGGAACATCTCGCTCAGCAACAACCCGCTCGACATCGCCGTCAACGGCCAGGGTTTCTACCGCATGAGCAATGGCGGCGCGGTCACCTACACCCGCAACGGGGGCTTCAGCGTGGACAAGAACGGCTACATCGTTGGCGGCCGCGGGGCGAACCTCACCGGGTTCCAGGCAAGCAACGGCGCCATCGTGCCGGGCGTGCTGGTGGATCTGCGGCTGTCCTCTTCCGACCTGCTGCCCAAAGCGACTTCCACCGCCGGGATCGGGGCGAACCTCGCTTCGACCGCCCCGATAATGCCGGCGGCCAGCTTTGTCGCGACAGATCCGCAGACCTACAACTTCTCCACGGCATCGACCCTGTACGACACGCTGGGCCAGTCCCACACCATGACACTGTATTTCAACAAGACCGCTGCGAACACCTGGGTCAGCAACGTTTATATCGACGGCGCGGCGGCCAATGGCGCCGGGACCAGCACCCTGACCTTCGATACCTCAGGCGTGCTGTCGACGGCGACGCCGCCTACGAACCTGGTCAAGACCGCGGTGCTCACAAACGGCGCCGCGCCGCTTTCGGTCACGATGGATTACAGCGCGATGACCCAGTTCGGTTCCGGCTTCGGCGTCAATTCGCTGTCCCAGGACGGTTTCGCGTCCGGCCGGCTGAGCGGATACAACATCGGCAATGACGGCATCATTCTAGGGCGCTATACCAACGGGCAGTCGCAAATGCTCGGACAGGTCGCGCTGTCGAATTTCATCAATCCCCAGGGCTTGTCGCCCCTGGGCGACAGCATGTGGGCGGAGAGCGCGACTTCCGGCATTCCGCTCACCGGTGCACCCGGCACCGCCAGCCTGGGCGTAATTCAATCCGGGGCGAAAGAGGACTCCAACGTCGATTTGACCGCCGAGTTGGTGAACATGATTACCGCGCAGCGCGTCTATCAGGCCAACGCCCAGTCGATCAAGGCGCAGGACGCGGTGCTGCAGACCCTGGTGAATCTGAAATAAGGCCGCGGCGCGCGCGCCAGCCCACGGCTGCGCGCGCCTGCAAGCACGGGAGAACCAAATTGGATCGCATGATCTACGTCGCCATGAGCGGCGCCAAACACATCCTCGAGCAGCAGGCGGCGGTGGCGCACAACCTCGCCAACGCCTCCACCAACGGCTATCGCGCCGCGGCGAGCGCGTTTCGCGCCGTGCCGGTCCAGGGCGACGGCCTGCCGACGCGCTCTTTCGTGGTGGCTTCGACCCCGGGCGCGAATTACACGCAAGGGGCGCTGCAGGGCACGGGGCGCGACCTCGACGTCGCGGTGCAGGGGCCGGGCTGGATCGCGGTGCAGCTCGAGGACGGCGGCGAGGCTTACACCCGCAACGGCAGCCTGCAGGTCAGCCCCAACGGGATGCTGCAGACCCGCAACGGCCTGAACGTCCTCGGCGACGGCGGCCCGATCTCGATTCCCCCGGACTCGACCATCAGCATCGCCAAGGAAGGCACCGTGTCGGTGGTGTCGACCGTGCCGCCGCCCAAATCGGTCAATGCGGTCGGCCGGATAAAACTGGTCAATCCCGACGAGATGCTGCTGGTGCGCGGCGGCGACGGCTTGTTCCGCCTCGCCAACGGCGGCAGCGCCGAAGCCGATCCCAAGGTCGCGCTCGCCGCGGGCGCGCTCGAAGGCAGCAACGTCAACGTAGTCGAGGAGATGATCAGCATGATCAGCCTGGCGCGGCAGTTCGATCTGCAGATGCAGCTGCTCAACAACGCCCAGAAAAACGCAACCCAGGCAAGCCAGATCCTGAACATCAGGTCATGAGCACGAGCGCATGCAAACCAGCCCAGCCAGCATCGCCGCCGTCCGCATCCCGCGGGCAGGCCGCGAGCTCAACATGGAGTAGACCGTGATTCGATCTTTGTGGATTGCCAAGACCGGCCTCGAAGCGCAGCAGACGCAGCTCGATGTCATCTCCAACAACCTCGCCAACGTCAGCACCAACGGCTTCAAGCGCTCGCGCGCCGTGTTCGAGGACTTGCTCTACCAGACGCTGCGCCAGCCCGGCGCGCAATCCTCGCAGCAGACGCAGCTGCCCTCTGGATTGCAGATCGGCACCGGCGTGCGTCCGGTGGCGACGGTGAAAATCTTCACCCAGGGCAATCTGCAGCAGACCGGCAACCCGCTCGACCTCGCCATCCAGGGCCACGGCTTTTTCCAGGTGTTGCAGCCCGACGGCGCCACCGCCTACACCCGCGATGGATCGTTCCAGGTCGACAACCAGGGGGCGCTGGTCACTTCGAGCGGCTATCACGTGCAGCCCCAGATCACCATTCCCGCCAGCGCCCTGAGCGTCACCGTCGGCCAGGACGGAACCGTGTCGGTGCTGCTGGCAGGCGCAGCCAAGCCGACCCAGGTCGGAACTCTGCAGCTGGTGAATTTCGTCAACCCGTCCGGACTGCAGAGCGCAGGGGAGAATCTGTACTTGGAAACCGCGTCTTCCGGCACCGCCAGCGCCAATACTCCCGGAACCAACGGCCTGGGGCGGCTCAGCACGGGCTATGTGGAAACTTCCAACGTCAACGTGGTCGAGGAACTGGTCAACATGATCCAGACCCAGCGCGCCTACGAGATCAACTCGAAGGCGATCACGACGTCCGACCAGATGCTGCAGAAATTGGCGCAACTGTAGGAATTCCTGCAAACATGAGCGAGGCGACCATGACCAAGAGCTTCTTGCGTACCGCCGCCGCGACCGTCCTTGTGCCGTTGCTCGCCGCCTGCGCCGCCACCCCGCCGGCGAGCGTGCACCAGCCGATGAGCGCGCGTCCGGCGCCACCGCCTGCGACCGCGCCGGCGAACGGCGCCATCTACCAGGCGCAATACGCCGGTCAGCCGGGATACAGCCACCGGCCGCTGTTCGAGGATAGGCGGGCACGCGCCGTCGGCGACGTCCTCACCATCAACATCAACGAAACGACGGCTGCCAGCAAGAAGTCCGGTAGCACCGCCGCTCGCACCGGCAGCAACGACATGTCGGTCACCGGACTCGCCGGTTTGCCCGGCAAGGGCTTGCTTGGCTCCAATCTCGCCGCGAGCTCGGCGAGCACGTTCGAAGGCAAAGGCGACAGCGCCAGCAATAACGCCTTTACCGGAATCATCACCGTGACCGTGATCGAGGTGTTGCCCAACGGCAACCTGCTGGTGAGCGGCGAAAAGCAGATCGGCATCAATCAGGGCTCGGAGTTCGTGCGCTTTTCCGGCGTGGTGAATCCGGCCATGATTTCCTCCGGCAACGCGGTGTCCTCGACTCAGGTGGCGGACGCGCGCCTCGAATACCGCGGCAACGGCTACATCGACGAGGCGCAGACCATGGGCTGGCTGGCGCGCTTTTTCCTGTCGTTCCTGGCGTTCTAGGAGCGGACTCGATGGCGAAGAGCTCAACATGAAGCACTACAAAACCTGCTTGCTAGCATTGCTGTTGCTGCTGTGCGGCGCCGCGCAGGCCGAGCGCATCAAGGACCTGGTCTCGATCGAGGGGGTGCGCAGCAACCAGTTGATCGGTTACGGCCTGGTGGTGGGCCTGGACGGCAGCGGCGACCAGACCACGCAGACCCCGTTTACGGTGCAAAGCGTGATCAGCATGCTGACGCAACTCGGCGTCAGCCTGCCTGCGGGATCCAGCTTGCAGCTGAAGAACGTCGCCGCCGTGATGGTGACCGCGGCGCTGCCCGCATTCGCCAGGCCGGGGCAGGCGATCGACGTCACGGTGTCGTCGATGGGCAACGCCAAGAGCCTGCGCGGCGGCACGCTGCTGATGACGCCGCTCAAGGGTGGCGACGGCCAGGTCTACGCGGTGGCACAGGGCAACATCCTGGTGGGCGGAGTGGGGGCGAGCTCGGCCGGTGGCGCTACCAGCGTTCAGGTGAATCATCTGAGCGTGGGACGCATCAGCGCCGGCGCCACGGTCGAGCGCGGCGTGCCCACCACGCTGGGCCAGGGAGAGCACATCAACCTCGAGCTCAATATCACCGACTTCAGCACCACGCGCCGCATCGTCGACGCCATCAACGGCCGCTTCGCCCCGGGTACCGCCGTGGCGGTCGACGGGCGCCTGATTCAGGTGCGTGCGCCCGCCTTCGCCGACGAGCGCGTGACCTTTCTCTCCCAGATCGAGAGCCTGGAAGTGACTCCGGCGCAGACCAGCGCGAAAGTGATCGTCAATGCCCGCACCGGTTCGATCGTCATGAATCAGGCGGTGATGGTGGAGGCCTGCGCCGTGGCGCACGGCAACCTGACGGTGGTCGTCAGCAGCGAACCCGTGATCAGCCAGCCGTCGCCGTTCTCGACCCAGGGACAGACGGTGCAGGCGGAGCGGACGCAGATAGAAATCCGTTCCGACAAGGGCGGCCTCACCATGGTACGGCAGAGCGTTTCGCTCGGCGACGTGGTCAAGGCGCTCAACGCCATCGGCGCCACGCCGCAGGACCTGCTGGCCATACTGCAGGCGATGAAAGCGGCCGGCGCCCTGCGCGCCGAGCTGGAAATCATCTGATGGACAGGCCGCCTGCACGGCGTGCGCAACAGACCGAAAGGAAAGAGCAAAGCCACCATGATTCAGACCAACGACATTAGCTGCAAACTCGCGCTCGATGCGCGCGGCCTGGACGCCCTGCGGCTGCAGGCGAAGCAGAATCCGGAGCAGGCCTTGAAGGGCGCGGCGCAGCAGTTCGAGGCGGTGTTTCTGCACACGCTGCTGAAAAGCATGCGCGACGCAACGCCGCAGGACGGGCCGATGGACAGCGAGCAGACGCGCATGTACACCTCGATGCTGGATCAGCAGGTGGCGCAAAGCCTGTCGACCAAGGGCATCGGCCTGGCCGACGTCATGCTGCGGCAGCTGACGCGCAACCGCGCAGCGGCGGCCGGCGCCGAGCCCCCGGCGCAGCCGCTCGGCGCGAATGCGCCTGCTCCCGGGGCGACGCCTGCGCCGCGGTCGAGACGGGGCGAGGTCAAGGCCGAGGGGTTGCAGCGGGGCCAGGACTTCCTCATGCGCATGAAGGAGCACGCGCTCGAAGCGAGTAATGCAACCGGCATTCCGGCGCGCTTTCTGCTCGGCCAGGCGGCGCTGGAAAGCGGCTGGGGCAAGCACGAGATCCGCGCTGCCGACGGCAGCCAGAGCTTCAACCTGTTCGGCATCAAGGCCGGGCGCAACTGGAAGGGTCCCACGGTAGAGGTGATGACCACCGAATACGTGGACGGAGCGCCACGCAAGCTGCTGCAGAAATTTCGCGCCTACGCTTCCTATACCGAAGCGTTCCAGGACTATGCCGCCCTGATGCAGGGCAATCGGCGTTATGCGGCGGTGCTGAAGCAAAGCGACGGCGCCGGTTTTGCCCAGGGGCTGCAGCGCGCCGGTTACGCCACCGATCCGCGGTATGCAGACAAGCTCACGAGCATTCTGAATGGCGCGCGCATGCGCCAGACCATCATGGCCTGAGGAGAACGTGGCATGAATCATGCGTCGCTCAATGTTTCCGTGGAATTGCCGCTAATCTGGGTTAGCGGGGCCATGGCGGGGACTGCCTAGATGGGAAACAGCATTTTCGGCATCGGCATCAGCGGGATGAATGCGGCGCAGGCCGGATTGGTCACGACCGGGCACAACATCAGCAACGCCTCGACTCCCGGGTTCACTCGCCAGGAGGTCGTCCAGGTAAGCAACCTCCCGCAGTTCACCGGGGTCGGCTTTCTCGGCCAGGGCGTGGCGGTGAGCACGGTCAAGCGTATCTACAGCGACGCTCTGGCGAATCAGCTCACGCTGGCGCAGACGCAGGGCAGCCAGCTCGACGCCTATTATGCGCAGATCAAGCAGCTGGACACCCTGCTCGGCGACCCGAGCGCCGGACTGGCGCCCGCGCTGCAGGATTTTTTCGGCGGGGTCGCGGACGTGGCCGCGCATCCGGAATCGGTTCCCTCGCGCCAGGCGCTGCTGTCGTCGGCGAATGCGCTTAGCGCGCGTTTCCAGGACCTGGATCAGCAAATCTCGGAAATGCGCGCCGGCATCGACACGCAAATCACCAGCAGCATCGCATCGATCAACAGGTACGCGCGGCAGATCGCAAGCCTCAACCACAGCATCCTGACGGTCGAGAGCGCGACCGCACTGCAGCCGGCGAACGACCTGCGCGACCAGCGCGACGCGCTGGTCGCTGCGATGAACCAGGAAGTACGCGCTTCGGTGGTCAAGGAAAGCAACGGCAGCTATGACGTTTTCGTCGGCAACGGTCAGCCCGTCGTCGTAGGCAGCGCGGCCTTTGCCCTGGCTGCCGCCCATTCGCTCGAGGATCCGCAGCGCGTCGAGGTGGGTTACCAGAACGGCGCGTCGGCCGCGCTGATTTCGCCGGCCAGCCTCCAGGGCGGAAGGCTGGGCGGCCTGCTCAGCTTTCGCAGCGAGACGCTCGACGCCGTGCAAAACGGACTCGGGCGGGTGGCCATGGGCGTGGCGCAGACCTTCAACGATCAGCATGTGCTCGGCCAGGATCTGAGCGGCGCGCTGGGCAAGGCGTTTTTTACCGTGGCGGGCCCCGCGGTGCTGCCGGGTTCGGCAAATACGGGCACTGCTGCCGTGACGGCAGTTCTGCAGAACGTCAACGCCCTCACCACCAGCGATTACCGGCTTCAGTACAACGGCGCTGCCGGCGGCAACGAAAACTTCACCCTTACCCGGATCTCCGACGGTGTGCCGACCGCGGTCACGTTTCCGACCGCGGGCGGTTATCCCTACAACTTGAACGTGGAGGGCATCACCCTGACCTTGTCGGCGGGGGCTACGCTGAACGACAGCTGGCTGATCGAGCCGACCCGCCTCGGCGCCGGGAGCATCGGTGTGCTGGCGACGGATCCTGCAGCGATCGCGGCGGCGGCACCGATCCGCACCGGTGCCGCGCTCGGGAACACCGGCAGCGCGACCATATCCGCAGGCAGCGTTTCCAGCGTCGCCGATCTGCCGCTGCCGGCAACTGTAACGCTCACCTTCAACGCGGCGGCGGGCCAGTTCTCGGTCGGCGGCGCGGTGCCGGCGGCCGGCCCGTTCGCCTACACATCGGGCAGCAATATCAGTTTCAACGGCGTCAGCTTCTCCATCTCGGGCACGGTGGCGAACGGCGACATGTTCACGCTCGAGCGCAACATCAACGGCGTCGCCGACAACCGCAATGCGCTCGCGCTCGGGGCGCTGCAGGTCGCCAATACGCTTGGGCAGAACAGCCTCATCGCCGGCAGCCAGCCTACGACCTCGTTCCAGGGGGCTTACAGCCAACTGGTGAGCCAGGTCGGCAATACCACCAGGCAAATGGAGGTGACGGCGAAGGCGCAGGCGAACGTGATCGCGCAGACCAAGCAGGCGCAGCAGTCGGTGTCGGGGGTGAACCTCGACGAGGAGGCAGCCAATCTCCTGCGTTACCAGCAGGCCTATCAGGCCTCGGGCAAGATGATGCAGATTGCCAGCACCCTGTTCCAGACGGTGCTGGATCTCGGAAGATAGGGAGCGGCTCATGCGTATCAGCACCAGCGCCATCTACGATGCCGGCATCGCCGCCATGCAGCAGCAAACGCAAAAGCTGATGCAGGTGCAGCAGCAGATTGCGAGCGGCCGGCGCATCCTGAGCCCGGCGGACGATCCGGTCGCCGCGGCGCGCGTGCTCGAAGTGTCGCAGTCGCAGGCGCTGAATCAGCAGTACGGCACCAACAGCGGCGCCGCCGGCGACAGCCTGGTGCTGGAAGAATCCGTGCTGGGCAGCGTCTCCGGGCTGCTTCAGGACGTCAGGGATATCGTGGTCCACGCAGGGAACCCGACGCTCAACAAGAGCGACCGCGCCATTCTGGCGAGCGCGTTGCGCGGCATGTATCAGGAGTTGCTCGGCCTCGCCAACAGCGCGGACGGCAGTGGCCAGTATCTGTTTTCCGGCTACCAGGGCGGAATCCGCCCGTTCAGCGAGTCGGCGGCGGGCGTGGTTGCGTACAACGGGGACCAGGGGCAGCGCCTGATCCAGGTCAGCGCCTGGCGCCAGATCGCGGTAAGCGACGCCGGCGTCGACGTGTTTCAGCGGATCTTGACGGGCAACGGCAGTTTCGCCACCCAGGCGGCAGCGACCAACGGCGGCGCCGGGGTGATCGACGGCGGCACGATTATCGATCCGATAAAGTGGAATGCCGCGGCAAACAATATGGACTACACCGTCAAGTTTTCTGTCAGCGGCGGCGTCACTACCTATGACATCATCGACAATGTCGCGGGAACGTCGTTGTTGACCGGGCTCGCGCCGGGGGCGGCGCCTTATCCGCGCACTTACGCGAACGGCAGCAACATCGACCTCAGCCAAGCGGGTCCGCCGGCATTCGATTACGGCGCGCGGGTGAGCATTTCCGGTGCGCCGGTCGATGGCGACAGGTTCACCATCAAGGCGAGCACGAATCAGGATGTGTTCAAGACCATAGATGACCTGGTGCAGCTGCTGCAGGCCTCGCCCGGCGGCGCGGCGCTGACCAACGGGCTCGCCAGCGTGCAACGCAATCTGGACAACGCCATGGAGAACGTCCTTACGGTGCGGACGTCGGCCGGGGCGCGCCTGAGAGAACTCGACTCGGTGAAAAGCGCCGGCGACGACCGGGCGCTGCAGTACAGCCAGACCCTGTCGCGCCTGCAGGACCTCGACTACGCCAAGGCGGCTTCCGAGCTCATCCAGCAGCAGGTAAACCTCGAAGCGGCGCAGAAATCTTTCGTCAAGGTCGCAGGGCTGTCCCTGTTCAATTACCTGTGAGCGCCGGCATGGCGCGCATACTCGACAAGGGACGCAGGACGCGGCTGGCCGGAGTCTGCCTGGCCGCGGCCGTAACCGCAGGTTGCGCCGCGATCGGCAACAACCCCGGCGCGACCGATGCTTTCGGCAATCCTGTCACCACTCTGGTCCCGAACAAGACGTTGCATCTCACGCCTGCCGTAGCGCTGAGCGTCGAAAACATGCTGCTGGGGGCCGCGCTCTACTGGGCAGTCGATCCGCTGGCGCCGAACTGGCAGCTCGCGCAGGCGCCGCTGGGCGCCGATCGCGTGCGCATCTCGCTGCGCAAGAAGCGCTTCACCAGCGGCGGCGACGGCGAAGCGGCGCAGCTGTTCGCGCGCCGCGCCGAGCAGGTCGCGCGCGATGGCGGTTACGCTGGCTACACCGTGATGGAATACACCGAAAGCATCGAGTCCACGCTGCCGCTGGCGCAGCGGGTGTCGCAGGGCGTGATTCGCCTCGACCGCTAGCGCAGCGCGGCGGCGAGCCGCAGCATCGCCGCCAGACCGTCCATGAACAGCCGCTCCAGCGCAGGGGCGAAATACGGCAGCGACAGCGCCAATACCAGGATGCCGACCAGGATGGTGAGCGGAAAGCCGACGGCGAAAATATTGAGCTGGGGGGCGGCGCGGGTGAGCGCGCCCAGCGCGAGGTTGGTGATCAGCAGCGCAGCCAGCAAGGGCAGGGACAGCGCCAGGCTGTAGGAAAAGATGCTGCCGCCCCATTCCACCAGGGCGCGCAGCCCGGACGGGGCCGAAAGCGGGGTGAGCGGCAGAACCTGAAAGCTTTCCACCAGTGCCGAGACCAGCAACAGGTGGCCGTCGACGGCGAGAAACGCCAGGCTGACGACGAGGCCCAGGTATTGCCCGATGATGGGTATGAACCCCGGCACCGAGGCGTCGTACAGGGTCGCGAAACCCAGCCCCATCTGCAGTCCGATGAGCTCTCCGGCCAGCTGCGCCGCATGGAACACCACGTGCATCGCGAAACCCATGGCGAGGCCGATCAGCACCTGTTGCGCCAGGATCAGCAGGCCGCTGGCCGAAGCCGGATCGATCCCCGGAGGAGAGGGGACGAGGGGCGCCACCAGGACGGTGATCAACAAACCGAGTCCGATTTTCACGCTCGCCGGCACGCTGGGATTGCCGATCACCGGCGCGCTGGCGACGAGGGCCAGGATGCGCGCCAGCGGCCAGGCAAATGCGGCCAGCCAGGCGTTCAGCTGCGCGGTGGTGACACTGATCATGCTTCGTCGTTCAGCCGATCATTCCGGGAATGCCGGTGAACAGTTCGCGTATATAGTCGAGCAGGATGCCCAGCATCCACGGGCCGAACAGCACCAGCGCGACAAATATCGCCAGCAGCTTGGGGATGAACGACAAAGTCATTTCGTTGATCTGCGTGGCGGCCTGGAACACGCTCACCAGCAGGCCGGTAAGGAGCGCCGCCAGCAGCGGCGGCGCGGACATCAGCAAGGTAACTTCCAGCGCCCGCTGCGCCAGCGTGAGCACGCTTTCCGGAGTCATCTCATGCGCTTCAAGGAGGATTGCCGGGGTCAGGTGTGGAAACTCTGGACCAGCGAGCCGACCAGCAGGTTCCAGCCGTCGGCGAGCACGAACAACATGATCTTGAACGGCAGCGAAATGGTCGCCGGCGACATCATCATCATGCCCATCGACATGAGCACGCTCGCCACCACCATGTCTATGATCATGAACGGCAGAAACACGAGGAAGCCGATCTGGAATGCGGTCTTGAGCTCGCTGGTGACATAAGCCGGAATCAGGATCTTGAGCGGTACCTGCGACGCGTCCTGCAGCGGCGGCTGATTGGCGATGCGCGCAAACAGCGCCAGGTCCGTCTCGCGCGTCTGGCGCAGCATGAAGCCGTGCAGCGGCACCGCCCCTTTTTCCAGGGCCTCGGTAAAGCCGATCTTGTTCTCGGCGAGCGGCTGATAGGCCTCGGTGTAGATGCGATCGAGCACCGGGGACATCACGAACAACGTGAGGAACAAGGCGAGGCCGATCAGCACCTGGTTGGATGGCGTCGACTGCACCCCGAGCGCGTGGCGCAGCAGCGACAGCACGATGATGATGCGGGTGAAGCTGGTCATGAGCAGCAGGACCGAAGGCAGGAACGAAAGTGCCGTGAGCATCAGCAGTGTCTGCACGCTCAGGGTATAGCTCTGGCCGCCTCCGGGCGCGGGCTTGCTGCTGAACGCGGGCAGCGACAAATCCTGCGCCAGCGCCGGGGCGGCGAGAAGCACGCCCAGGAGCAGCAGCGCGGCTACGCGCAGGGCACGGCTATTCATGGTTGCGCTTTTCCGTCATGCGGCGCAGCCAGTTCGCAAAACCTGCGTCCGTCGGCGCCGGCGCGGGCGTTGGTGCGCCGGGCGCGATTGCGGATTCCGACCGGGGCATGGTGTGCAGGGTCCGCACCTGGCCGGGGGCAACGCCGACCAGCAGCCAGGTGCCGCCGACCTCCACCAGGACAATGCGTTCGCGCTGGCCGACAGCGGCGCCGCCGACGATGCGGATCAGCCCGGAACCGGTTCCGCGAAGGGCTGAAAATCGCTTCAGCAGCCAGGCGGCGGCGCCCACCAGGGCGAGCACGGCGGCGAGACCGACCACGACCTGAACGACGCTGCCCGCAGGCACCGCGGCGGCGGCGCCGGCCGGCGCCGCGGCGGCAACGGCGGTCTCCAGGCAAAAGGTAAAGAGGGCGAGCACACCCGGCACTAGCGGCGCCGGAGGTGCAATGCGGCGGAGCAGGCATGCCATCCCGGCTACCGGTTCAGCTTGCGGATGCGTTCGGATGGCGTGATGACGTCGGTGAGGCGAATGCCGAACTTGTCGTTCACCACCACCACTTCGCCTTGCGCAATCAGGCAACCGTTGACCAGGACATCCATCGGCTCGCCCGCCATGCCGTCGAGCTCGACCACCGATCCCTGTGCCAGTTGCAGCAGGTTCTTGATCGCAATCTTGGTGCGCCCCAGTTGCACCTCCAGTTGCACCGGGATGTCGAGGATCATGTCCAGGTCGGTACGCTGAACCGCGCTGGCGCCGTTGGCGGTGAATTGCTCGAAGATCTGCGCTGGTGCAGCGCCGCCCGGGGCGGGTGCGGCGCTCGTCGCCGCTCCCTGCTCCTGCATCGCCGCGCCCCAGTCGTCGGCGCCGATCTGTGCTTGCTGCGCGATATCGCCCATGTTCATCTCCCTTTCATTCGTTGGCCGAGCCGGCCAACATTTTCTCGACCTTGAGCGCGTACTGGCCGTTGAACATTCCGTAATGGCATTCCATCACCGGCACCCCATCGACGGCGGCGGTAATGGCCTCGGGAATATCGAACGCAATCACGTCGCCGGCCTTCATTTTGAGTATCTGGTTGAAAGTCACCGCCGTCTGTCCGAGGGTGGCGATGAGTTCGACCTCCGCCGTCTGCACCTGCTGCGCCAGCAGGCGCAGCCAGCGTTTGTCCACTTCGAGATGGTCGCCTTGCATGCTGCTGTAGAGCAGGTCGCGCACCGGTTCGATCATGGCGTAGGGCAGGCAGATGTGGAATTCGCCTGCGGTAGAGCCGAATTCGATGTTGAACGTGGTCACCACCACCACTTCGTTGGGTGTGGCGATGTTGGCGAACTGGGTGTTCATCTCGGCGCGCAGATACTCGAATTTCAATTCGTACACCGGCTTCCAGGATTTCTCGTATTCCTCGAACACCACGCCGAGCAGGCGCTGGATGATGCGTTGCTCGGTCTGGGTGAAGTCGCGGCCCTCGACGCGGGTGTGGAACCTGCCGTCCCCGCCAAACAGGTTGTCAACCACCAGAAATACCAGATTGGGATCGAAGATGAACAGGGCCGTGCCGCGCAGCGGCTTGGCCTGCACCAGGTTCAGATTGGTGGGGACCACCAGGTTGCGGATGAATTCGTTGTACTTGACGATGCGGATCGGCCCGACCGAAATTTCCGCGGTGCGCCGCATGAAATTGAACAGGCCGAGGCGCAATTGGCGGGCGAAGCGCTCGTTGATGATTTCCAGGGTCGGCATGCGCCCGCGCACGATGCGTTCCTGCGTTGCCAGATTGTAGGGGCGCACGCCCTTGGTATCAGTCGTCGCCTTGACTTCGTCGGCTTCCCCGGTGACGTCCTTGAGCAGCGCGTCGACCTCGTCCTGGGAGAGAAAATCCTGGCTCATCGCCGCTACTGAATGACGAAGGAAGTGAACAGTACGCTGTCCAGCCCCTGCGCCGGCACCCTGCCGGCAAGCGGCTGGACGATCTCGCGCGTGAGCTCGGTGCTGAGTGTCGTCTTGCCTTCCGAACTGGAGATCTCGCTCGCTCTCTTACTCGAGAGCAGCAGCAGGACGCGGTTGCGGATCTCGGGCATGTGCAGCTTGATCGCATCGACAAAGGCGGCATCGGTCACCTTGAGCGATAGCCCTACCTGCAGGTATTGGGCCGCGGCGTCATCGTGCTGCAGGTTTACGGTGAACGGCTCCAGCGTCACGAACACCGGCGGCTTGGAGGAAACCGGTTTGGCCGTTGCGGCCTTGGCGGCCCCCGGCTTGAGCGCCGCCGCCGGCTGCTGATCCTGGAGGAAATACCAGGCCCCGCCGCCGGCGCCGCCGAGCAGCAGCGTCAGCAACAACAGCATCTTCAGCAGGCTGCGCTTTTTCTTCGCCGGCGGGGCGGCCTCCTCGGCGTCTGTGTCCGGTTCCTGCCGGGGCGGAGCTTTCGGGGCTTTCGGGGCAGTCCTGGATTGCTTGGTCGCGGTGTTTGCCATGCTATGCCTGTGCCATCGGGTATGCGTCAATTATTGGCGATATGTGGCCTGCGCGCCGGGTGAAACAGACGGGTGAATGGCCCTCAGCTTGCGCTTTTGCGCCACGGGCCAAGATGCTTCCGCGCACCGACGAATCAGGCGAAGGTATCGACCAGTCCGTGCGGCCGGCGCAGCAGGCGCTCCCCCCGCGTGAGCGCGCCCGGGTCCGCTGCCGCTGCGGCGGGCGGGGCCGGGTACGCGCCCGGCTCGCGCTGCGGCTGCGCCTGCTGGCGAAATGCATCGGTGCTCACGCTGGCGTTGCCGAGGGTGATGCCGCTATCGGCGAGCATTTCACGCAGTCGCGGCATGGCCGTCTCGATCGCCTCGCGCACCGAGGCGTGTGCGGAGACGAACTGGGCGCTGGCCTGGTCATGGTTGAGCGTGAGCGTTATTTTCAGCGGGCCGAGATCGGGCGGGTTCAGATGCAGTTCCGCCACCTGCTGCTTTTGGCCGGCCATCCATACCAGTTTGTCGCCCAGACCCTGATCCCAGCCGCGCTCCCCCACGCGCGCTTCGAGCGCGGCGATGGGCGCGTGCGTGACCTGAGCCGGTGCGGCGCTACCGGTATAGATCGCTGCCGCTGGCGCCGGTGCCGCTTGGTGCTGGTCCAGCAGGCTGGTATCGAACGCGACTTCGCGGCGGATTTCGCCTGCGGCGGACGGCGGAAATTTGCCGGGCACGGCAACATCCGTCGCGGCCGAGGTGATGGACAACTGCAGTTCGGACTTTCGCGCCGCGGAAGTCTGTGGAATTTCGCCTGAGGCGGACGGCGGAAATTTGCCGGGCACGGCAACATCCGCCGCAGCCGCGGCGATGGGCAACTGCAGTTCGGCCTTTGGCGCCGCGGAAGTCTTGGCCAGTGGATCCTTGCGCGGATCGGACGCAAGCCCGGTACGTTCGGTCCCCGTCGGCGCGAACGCCGGCGACAACGGTGCCGCCGCGGGAACTGCCGGCGGCGAGAGGGACGCGAGGGCGAGCGCGGGCGGCAATGGGGGCACGCCGACCAATGCAAGCCCCAAGGGCGCATCGGCCGCGATGGCGGCTTGCGCCGTATCCTCGCCGGGCTTGAGGCTGCTGCCCGCTTTCGCTGCGGCGGCAGGAACGCCCAGGCCCGGCAGGAATGGGCCGTCGAGCCCGAGCCCCATTTCCAGCGCCAATGCATCCTGGAACGGACTCGCGTTCGGCTGCGGCGTGCCATTGCGCGCGGGCGTGGCGCGCAGCAACGCGTTTGCCATTGGCCGCGCAGCAGTGGCGGGGGCAGGGGGGATTGAAGCAATGGGCAGGTCAGTCAAGATGCATCCTTCGCCTAACGCCGTATGCGCTGGCACCTAAGCCGGACAAGCCGGGAGCAAACAAAGCAACGCAAACAATGTGCCAACGGCGTTGCGCCTATCCCATCATCATGCGCCGGCTGAGGAAACCCTTCAGCGCGAAATCGTCCTGCTCTTTCTGCTCCTGGCGCGCCTCGCTCTTTCGCTCCGCCGAGCGATGGCGCTGGGAAAGGGTATCGAAGGACTTGAGCCGGCGCTGTTGCGTGTGCCAGTGGCGCTGGCCGGTTTCCACCTGGCACCTGGCCGTAGCCACCAACTCGCGCTGCTGCTCGATGGCGGCATCGATCTTGTCGATGAATTCGCGGAAATTGCGCCAGTCGACGCTGTGCATGCCGGCCTGGGCGACGCGGGCCAGACGCGCGGTGTATTCGCCGCGGTATTCGAGCAGCAGCCGCAGCCGCTGCTGCATCTCCCGGTCATGGCCGTTTACGACACCCAACTGCACCGCCGCGGCATCGCTGCCTTCCCGCGCCAGATCAAGCAGGATTTGCAAAGGAAAGGGTTTTGACATCCACGCGCTCCTTTTCGCTCAGTCGGTCATTGATTGGTTAACGGCGGAATTTCCGGCGGGAACAGGGCGGCCAGCTGGCTGACGCTGCCGGCATAGGGCTGGCACTCGCGCATGCCCTGTTGCAGGAAGCGCTCGAGGTGCGGCTGCATCTGGATCGCCTGGTCCAGCGCGAGGTCGTGGCCGCTCGCGTAGGCGCCCACGCTGATCAGGTCGCGGCTGCGCTGGTAACGGGCATAGAGGGACTTGAAGCGGCGCACCAGGTCCAGCTGCTGCGGGCTCACCAGGTTGGGAAGAACGCGGCTGACCGAGGCCTCGATGTCGATGGCAGGGTAGTGCCCCTGATCGGCCAACGCGCGCGACAGCACGATGTGGCCGTCGAGGATGGCGCGCACGCTGTCGGCGATCGGATCCTGCAGGTCGTCGCCTTCGACCAGCACCGTGTAGAAAGCGGTAATCGAGCCGACGCCTTCGCTGCCATTGCCGGCGCGCTCCACCAGTTGCGGCAGTTTCGCGAACACCGAGGGCGGGTAGCCCTTGGTGACCGGGGGCTCGCCGATGGCAAGGGCGATTTCGCGCTGGGCCATGGCAAAGCGCGTGAGCGAGTCCATCATCAGCAGGACGTGCTTGCCCTGGTCGCGGAAATGCTCGGCGATGGCGGTGGCATAGGCGGCGCCTTGCAGGCGCATCAGCGGGTTGGTGTCTGCGGGCGCAGCGACCACCACCGAGCGCGCCAGTCCCTCGGGCCCGAGAATGTCCTCGATGAATTCCTTCACTTCGCGGCCGCGTTCGCCGATGAGACCTACCACGATGACGTCGGCGCTGGTATAGCGCGCCATCATGCCGAGCAGCACGCTCTTGCCGATGCCGCTGCCGGCGAACAGGCCCATGCGCTGCCCCCGGCCCACGGTGAGCAGCGCGTTGATCGTGCGTACGCCCACGTCCAGCGTATGGGTGATCGGCATGCGTTCGAGCGGATTGATAGGGCGGTTCTGCAGCGGCGCGCTGTGCGCGGCGACTAACGGTCCAAGGCGGTCCAGGGGACGCCCGGCGCCGACGAGCACGCGCCCGAGCAGGGCGTCGCCGACCGGAATGTGCTTGGCGCGATCCAAGCCCCGCCGTCGCGGACGGATGCCGCCGCCGTTCCTGGGCAGAGTCTGCGCAATTTCGACCGGAACGACCTTCGCCCCCGGAACCAGGCCGTAGACGTCGTTGGCGGGCATCAGGAACAGTTTGTCGCCGGAGAAGCCGACCACCTCGGCGTCGACGGCGCTGCCGTTCGGGAGTTCCACCGAGCAGCCGCTGCCGACGGCGAGTTTCAGACCGGTGGCCTCCATCACCAATCCGGCGAAGCGGGTGAGGCGCCCGCTCACCAGCACCGGACTGGTCTGGGCCACCAGTTCGTTGCAGTCGCGCAGGAAACTGCGCCAGCGCTCGTTGCGCGGCGCGAACGCGAACTCACTCGATCCAGGCATGCTCATTCCCGATCGAATCGACCACGCGCTGCCAGCGGCGCTCGAGCGTCGCGTCGATTTCGCACTCGGCTGCCTCCAGGCGGCAGCCGCCGCGGCTGATCTCCGCGTTTTCGATGATCTCCCAGCCGGACTGCTTGAGGCGCTCACCCAGGCTCAGGCGCACCAGCGTCGCGTCCTCCGGATGCAGGATCAGGCGCGCGCGCCGATGCGACAGCGGCAACTGGCCGAGCACCTCGTTGACCACCGCGAGGATCAATTCGGGCCGCAGCTTGAGCGCGTGCCGCATTATCTGTTTGCTGATCGCCAGGGCGAGCCCGAGCAGATCGTCGGCCAGGCGCTGATCGAACTGCTGCGACTCCTCCGCCAGCGCGGCCACGATCTGCTGCAGCCGCAGCGCTTCGGCCGCCGCCCGCTCGCCGCCTTCGCGGTGGCCGGCGGCGTAGCCTTCCTCGTGCGCCTGCTGATGCAGGCGCTCCAACTGCGCGGCGGTCGGCAGAATTGCGGCCTTGTGGCCTTTCTGCGGGGCGTCGAACGAGTCGAGTTCCCAGCGCTGGTAGGCGGTGAGCTGCTCTTTCGGGGTGGCCGCACTAGACATAGGCGTCGTCGCCCTTGCCGCCGAGCACGATCTGGCCTTCGTCGGCGAGGCGGCGCACGATCTTCAGGATTTCCTTCTGCTCGGCCTCGACTTCGGATACGCGCACCGGGCCTTTCGCCTCCAGGTCGTCGCGCAGCATCTCGGCCGCGCGCTGTGACATGTTGTTGAATATTTTCTCGCGCAGTTCCTCCGAGGAGCCCTTGAGCGCGACGATCAATGACTCCGACTGGATCTCGCGCAGCAGCAACTGGATGCCGCGGTCGTCGATGTCGATGATGTTCTCGAACACGAACATCTCGTCCAGGATCTTCTGCGCCAGATCGGCGTCGTACTCCTTGACGCTTTCGATGACCCCGCCTTCCACGTTGCCGGGCATGAAGTTGAGTATCTCGGCCGCCGCGCGCACCCCGCCCATCGGGCTTTTCTTGAGGTTGTTGTTGCCCGACAGCAGCTTGGTCAGCACCTCGTTCAGCTCGCGCAGCGCCGAGGGCTGGATGCCGTCGAGGGTGGCGATGCGCAGCACCACGTCGTTGCGAGTGCGCTCGGCGAGCAGGCTCAGGATTTCGCTCGCCTGGTCGCGGTCCAGGTGCACCAGGATGGTGGCGATGATCTGCGGATGCTCGTTTCTGATCAGTTCCGCGACCGCCGCTGAATCCATCCATTTCAGGCCTTCGATGCCGCTGGTGTCGCCGCCATGCAGGATGCGGTCGATGAGGTTGCCGGCCTTGTCGTCACCGAGCGCGTTGGTGAGCACCTTGCGCAAATACTCCCCCGAGTTGAGGCCGAGGGGAGATTTTTCCTCGGCGCGGCTGCGAAATGCGCTGAGCACTTTTTCGACCTTGTCGCGGGTGACGTTCTTGAGGTTGGACATAGCCAGGCCGAGTTTTTGCACTTCGCGCGGACCGAGATGCTTGAACACTTCGGTCGCGCCTTCCTCGCCCAGCGACAGCAGCAGGATGGCGCCTTTCTCTACGCCTTCTTCATTCATCGCTCGTTACCCATTCCTTGACCACATTGGCGACCAGTTTCGGTTCGCTGCGGGCGAGCTGCTTCGCCGCGTCCAGATTCTCGGCGTAGCCGGCCTGGCGCTGCAGTAACGCGGGAGCACCGGCGCCGGGCGCCGCGGGCTCGGGCAGGCGCACTTCGCTCAGTTTGGTGAGCAGCGGGCGTAATACCCCCAGCACCAGGAACAGCACCAGGCCCGCGATCAGCACGTTTCTGCCGACGTCCTTGGCCGTGGCGATGGTCTCGGGCTGCTTCCACAGCGGCACCTCCGCGGCGGGCTCGACTTCCGCCACGGAGAAGGCGCTGTTGGTCACGTTGAGCGAATCGCCGCGCTCCTTGCTGTAGCCCATGACTTCCTTCACCAGGGCGTTGATCTGCGCCATTTCCTCGGCGGCGAGCGGCTTGGTGCTGACCTTGCCCTCGGTGTCGACCAGCTTACGGTGGTTGACCACCACGGCGACGGACAGCCGCTTGATCGCGCCTACGGGCTGGCGCGTATGCCTGATGGTCTTGTCGACCTCGTAGTTGATGGTGGAGTCGCGCCGCGTCGTGGCGGGCGCAGCGCTCGCGCCTATCTGGGCCGTGGCAGGTGCTGGGGCTGCGGCGGGGAGCTGTCCTGGTGCCTGGGCTGGCGCGGGCGCCGCATTGAGCGGCGCGCTTGCGTTCGCGGGCGGCTGATTGCTGAGCGCTCCCGGCACACCGGCAGCCGGTGCGCTGCCGCTGCCGCTCGACTCGTTCGTCTGCTGGCTGCGCACGGCCGCCGACGCCGACTGATTCGGGCTGAAAGTTTCGGCGATGTTTTCGGTCTGCGTGAAATCGATGTCCGCGGTCACCTGGGCGAGCACATTGTTCCCGCCGGTAATCGGGGTAAGGATCGCCTCGATGCGCTTGACAAAGCTTCGCTCGACTTCGTGCAGGTATTTGAGCTGGCCCGGGTCGAGCCCGACGTTGTTGCCGCCCTGTGCGCTCAGCAGGCTGCCGCTCTGGTCGATCACGGTCACATTCTTCACCGGCAGGTCCGGAATGCTGCTCGACACCAGATGGACGATGGCGCTGACCTGCCCGGCATCGAGGCTGCGGCCGGGGTGCAGGCTGAGCAGCACCGATGCGCTTGGCTTCTGCTGCTCGCGCACGAAAACCGAAGGTTTGGAAAAAGCCAGATGCACGCGCGCGCCGTTCACTGCCGAGAGCGACTGGATCGAGCGCGCCAGTTCGCCTTCGAGGGCGCGTTGGTAATTGACCTGCTCCTGAAACTGGGACGTGCCCAGTTTCTGCGTTTCCATCAGTTCGAAACCGACCAGGCCTCCTTTGGGCAGGCCCTGGCCGGCGAGGCGCAGGCGCACCTCGTGCACCTGGTTCGCGGGCACCAGCAGCGCCCCGCCGCCTTCGGCGAATTTGAACGGCACGTTCATCTGCTGCAGCGAGCTGATGATCGCGCCGCCGTCGCGGTCGGACAAATTGGCGTAGAGCACCCGGTAATCCGGGGTCTGGCCCCACATCCATCCTCCGACCAGCAGCGCCACGATGGCCGCGAGCGCGACCATCAGCCCGAATTTCTGCTGCAGCGGGATCATGCCGAGCACCTGGATGCGGGATGCCGGGAGCTGCGCGGCGCCTATTGCCATGGTCTTTTGCCTGCCGCGTCGCCGGCGGCGGTGAATGCTTGCGTGTGTTTCATGCTGATCGCCATCCTGTTTCAGGCCTTCCGTTGAAGGACTGAAGCGATTATGGGCAAAACGCCGCGCGTCAAATCGGCGAGAAGAGGGCATTTATCGGCCTTTATCGCGCGGCGTGGACAAACTGCCCGGTGCTAGTCTGTGATCCGTCCAACAAGGGAAGGGCGGCGGCGTGCACCGTCCGCCGTATCGGCGCCGCGCAAACATGAACCCGCTCAGCACACTCAGTCCGCAACACCTGGAACAGGCGTTCCAGGTGTTCAATCTGGCGTCGTCGGATCTGTGTCTCGCCTATGAGGAGTTGCGGCAGCAGGCGCTCGTGCTGACGCACGAACTCGCGCTTGCCAACGGCGAGTTGCGGCGCCAGTTCGCCGAGAAGGAAGCGCTGCGCGAATCGGTGCAACGCAGGGAGCGTCTGGCCGCCATGGGAGAGATGGCGGCGCGGCTGGCGCACCAATTGCGCACCCCGCTCACGACCGCGCTGCTGTATGCGGCGCAATTGGGCGAGACGGCATTGCCGGCGGCGGAACGCGCGCGCTTCGCCGGCAAGACCGTGGACCGCCTGCGCCATCTGGAGCGGCTGATCGAGGACATGCTGCAGTTCGTGCGCGGCGTGAGCGCCGGTTGCGAGCCGGTGGCGGCGGCGGAGCTGTTGCGCGAGGCATTCCAGACCATGGAACCACAGGCTCTGGCACGCGAATTGCTTTTTGAACTCAGGGATGAGAGCGCCGGGTGCATGCTGCGGGCGGACCGGCAGGCGCTTGCCGGCGCCCTGCTGAGCCTGCTGGAAAACGCCGTGCAGGCCTGCGCTCCAGGCGGGCGCATACGCCTGACCGCGACCGCCGCGGGCGCAGAACTGGCGTTTTGCGTGAGCGACACCGGCGCCGGCATCGCACCCGAGGCGCAGGCGCGGCTGTTCGAGCCGTTCTTTACCACGCGCAGCGGCGGCACCGGCCTGGGACTGGCCATCGTGCGCGCCGTGGCCGAGGCCCACGGCGGCAGCGTTGGCGCGCGCTCGGCGCCCGGCGCGGGCAGTGAATTCGTGCTGCGCCTGCCGCTCGCGCCTGCGGCCGAAACGAGGCCGCCCGTTTTTGCGCAAGGAGACTTGGAGCGCCTAACAGATTTACCGTTAGGCGGCCGATTTAGGGGAACACGAGGGGCCAAGGAAGGGGTGGGACCTTTCCTTTCCCACCCGGATCCCCTCGTTTTGTTAGGGACTCTTGGATGACATCGCTGCCGCTGCTGATTGTTGAAGACGACCGCGACCTGCGCGATGCGCTGTGCATCACGCTGGAACTCGCGGGCTATGCCGTCATCCCGGCCGCCGACGGCAGCGAGGCGCTCTCGGCGATGCGGCGGCAACGGGTCGGCCTGGTGATCAGCGACATCCAGATGCAGCCGCTGGACGGCCTCGGCCTGTTGCGCGAAATCAGGCGGGTTCATGCGCACGTTCCGGTGATCCTGATGACCGCGTTCGGCGACATCGAGAGCGCAGTCGCGGCGATGCGCGCCGGCGCGAGCGACTATCTGCCCAAACCGTTCGAGCCGGCGGGCCTGCTCGCGCAGGTGGAGCGCTACCGCCTGCGTCCCGTGGCCGCGAGCAATAACGGCATCGTCGCCGCCGATCCGAAGACGAGCGCGCTGCTCGCCCTGGCCGAGCGGGTGGCCGCATCGGCGATCACGGTGCTGCTCTCAGGCGAAAGCGGCAGCGGCAAGGAAGTGCTGGCGCGCTACATCCACTGCCATTCACCGCGCGCCAACCAGGCTTTCATTGCCATCAACTGCGCCGCGATTCCGGACAACCTGATCGAGGCCACGCTGTTTGGCCACGAGCGCGGCGCGTTCACCGGCGCCAACCAGTCCCAGGCCGGCAAATTCGAGCAGGCGCAGGGCGGCACGCTGCTGCTGGACGAAATCTCCGAGATACCGCTGCCGCTGCAGGCCAAGCTGTTGCGCGTGTTGCAGGAACGCGAGGTGGAGCGCGTGGGTGCGAAGAAGGCGCTCGCGCTCGACATCCGCGTCATCGCCACTACCAATCGCGACCTTGGCGCCTGCGTCGCCGCGGGCACGTTCCGCGCCGACCTCTATTACCGCCTCAACGTGTTTCCCCTGCACCTGCCGCCGTTGCGCGAGCGCCCCGCCGACATCGTGCCGCTGGCGCGCCGCTTCGTCGCAGGGCACGCGCAGGCCCTGAGCCAGCCGCTGCTGCGCCTCGCCGCGGGCGCCGAGCAGCGCCTGCTGGCTCACGCCTGGCCGGGCAACGTGCGCGAGTTGGAAAACGTGGTGCAGCGCGCCGTGATACTGGCCGCGGGCGATCTGATCGAGGCCGCAGAGCTCGACTTCGGCGCCGCGCCGGCGGCGCAAGTGCCGCAGCCGCCGCAGCAGGCCGAAGCCGTTGCGCCGGGGGCGGTCATGGACATGAAGTCGATCGAGCGGGCGCACATCGTGGAAACGCTGCTGGCGGTGAACGGCTCGCGCAAGCTGGCGGTGGAAAGGTTGGGCATCAGCGAGCGCGCCTTGCGCTACAAGCTGCAGCAGTACCGGCTGGAAGGCGGGGTAGTGTAGTTCCCGCGGAGTAATGTGGTTTTCGTCAGGTTCGAGATTGAATTAAGAGGCCGTTTCAGAATTACCGAAACGGCCCCTGACTTAGGGGAGCATGAGGGGATGTATCCCCTCATTTTGTAATGAGCTCTAATGCAAGGGGAGGCATATGGATACCAGCGCTATAGACAATTTGCTTGGCCAACTGCGCGCGGCGGCCGCAACCGGGAGTCAGCCGGCGCGCGCGGCGGCCGCACCCGTCGCAGGAAAGGATTTCGCCACACTGCTGAAGAATTCGCTCGATGGGATCAACGGCAGCCAGGTCGATGCCACGCGCCGCGCGCGCGACTTCGAGCTCGGGGCTCCCAATGCCAACCTGAACGACGTCATGATCTCGATGCAGAAGGCGAACATCTCGTTCCAGCAGATGGTGCAGGTGCGCAACCGGCTGGTCTCGGCCTACCACGACATCATGAATATGCAGGTCTGAGTTAATGTCTAATTTATTTTTGGTATGGCTAAGACTGTTCCCCGTATTGCTGTTTCTGGCATACGCGAACTCCGCGTCAGCGGATAACGATCCCAGTCCACGTGCGGTAGCAAACGTTTCCGCCAAGGGACTTGACCAGATTGTCTACAAAGGCTTGGTCGGTAACGCCCTTGATGGCATTCCGATGGACCCGTCAAAACGCGTCAGCCTGCAGCGCGCCAACGCAATCATAAGCAATACCTTGTCCGGCCGGTCACTGGCCGTGCTGGCCGGTTTGAGCAATCCGGTTCTGTTGATAGGGGGATTAGTCTGGGGCGTGTGGGCTGCATCGAATATCCAGCCGGAGGAGGATGGCATGAAAGTCATTTCCGATCCAGGCCATTCCGGCGGGGAGATTGCAACGCAGGAAGGTCTGGCTGCGCTACTGGATAGTTCACCCGCCGCCAAGGGGGCGCTTGCCAAGCATCTACCCGAGACTGCTTCGGCAAGGTCGATTTCCGCCGGGGAATCGGACGAAGCGTACCGTGTTCGTTCACCTGTAGTGAAAGTATGGCTGCCACAGCGTCCATCCACAAGGGCCGTTGCACAATGAGGGAATCCGATTGGTAACGAAAGGGTCCCACCCCTCCCCTAGGCCCCCTTGTTCAGATCGTTCCTAACAGGAACGCTCCTTATGCGAGGTTTTCTTGAACACAGCCCAGCCTGATGCTGCGACGCGCGCGCCGGCCCGCGCTCCACGAGCCCCGGCCGAAGAATCGGTCGCGCAGGAGAGCCTGTATGCCCACGCCAAGCGCTTGGTGCGGTCCCGGCTAAGCGCTATGGCATGCGGCGTTCTGGATCCCTGCATTGCACTGCTGCGGCGGCTGCGCAAGCGTACCGGCGGCGCGCAGGACGCTGACGCGGAAGCCGGGGAGGACAGATCCAGGCCGAGGAACGCCAGGCTAGGCGGGGGACGCGATGCCGCAGCGCCCTCGGACGAGGCGGAGGCCGAGGCACCCAAGCCGAAGCGCCGTTTGCTCGCCTACCTGATCTATTTCAGCGTGTTACTTGCGGGCGGCATGGGAGGCGGGGCGCTCGCATACGAGCTGCTGGCAAAGTTGCTCGATCGTCAGGCCACTGAAAGCCGGCGCCTGGAGGCAGCGATATCGAAACAGGCCAAGTCCGTCGCGTCGAACCAGAAAAAGCTCGAGGAAGCGCAAACCAAGCGTGCGGAAGCCGAGAAAAAGCTTGAGGAAGCGCAAGCCAAGCGCATCGAGGCGGAGAAAAAACTTGAGGCGTCTCTCAACGATTCGAAGGCCGCGGCAGAAAAGCAGAAGAAGCTCGACGAAGCAGTGAAACTTCTGGAATCGATACGCGGGGCCGATCGCTCAAGCAATGTCCCGCGCTCACCTCCCGTCAGCCGCAGCGGCGGCACCGAGCGCAAGCTGGGTCCGCCCAAGTCCGGTGATTGCACCCTGGCCGCGGGCAATATCAACGCGCTGAAGGACTGCGTCGAAAACTTCAACCGCTAGCAAGTGGCTAGCTTCAGATAAAAGTCCGGCGTCTTGTGGCGTGCTGGCGGGGCATCGCGCCAAGGATCGACCGTTGGTCATTGGCGCGAGGATCGAACCGGCCCAGTATGCGGCGCAGTTCTGATCGACGCGTTTTCTGAATGGAGAGCAGGTGGCGATCTCCGCCGTTACCGCGTCATCCACGCTCGCCGTGGCCGAAGAGGCCGCGCGGCATATCCGGCCGGGACAGTTCTTCGTCGACCTCAATTGGAAAAAAGCTGGCGCAAGGTTGCCGACGCAATCAAGGCGAAGGGCTGATCGTGTCGTTGCGGGAAACTACTCAAGGGGCCGGAAGGCAAACGGGCGCGGGTTTGCGCGGCCTTTGCCGGCGTCCGGTTTGGCCGGGTTCGAAGCAAGCCCGCTGCCGCGCCGCTCGGTGGCGCGAATGCCCATTTTTTCGTCGTATCGGGCGCGCTGCAGCGGATCGGCGAGCACCGCGTAGGCACGGTTGATCAGGGACATGCGCGCGGCGGCTTCGGCGTCGCCGGGATTCCTGTCGGGGTGGTATTCCTGGACGAGGCAGCGATACGCCGCCCTGATCACGGCGGGGCGCGCTGTCGGACTGACTTCGAGAACTTCGTATAGATAGGCGTCCAGGATACGCATTCGTATTGTTAGGTTTTCGGCATGATAACCGCATTGCCGGAAATTGCAAATCGGTTCATCTGCGTCGAAGCACCGTGAAGGCGTGAGCGATTACTGACGAAAATGTCGCGACTGTGCGGCGAGGTGCGCGAGTATTTTGTGCGCGACAACGGCATGGGCTTCGACATGGCGCATGCCGGGGATCTCTACGGCATGTTCCGCCGCCTGCATTCCGATCCCAAAATTCCGGGCAACGGGGTCGGGCTGGCTATAGTAAAACGCCTGATCGAGCGACACGGCGGCAGCATCGAGGCGGAATCCAGATCGGGGAAGGACGCGAGCTTCCGCTTTTCCCTCGGCCGCGCAGCCTAGGACTGATACCCGGATCGCTCGGGTCGGCGCACTTCTTAATAGCTGAATACGGCGCGGCGCCCCTTTTTCAGCGCGCGCCGGCGCGGTCCTTGCGCTCGCGCTCGAGCCTGCTGATGTAGCGCTGGATCAGCGAGCGGTCGCGCTCGCGCATATCGACGAACTCGCATCCCGCGCGCTTGTGCCTGGCGCCGCTTCTGAACGTGACCTCGAAAGTGCTCCTGACCATGATGTCCGTGGTCACCTCGCCGAGACCGGGCAGGAGTATGCGGCAGCCGCGCAAACACGCTCCGGTTTCGATTCCGGCTGGGACGTTGGAATCGATGACCGCGACCCCGCCACAGCTGATGTCCACGATGGTCACCTCGGCTGGCGCGCCCTCCGGCGCGGCCTGCGGCGCAATGATGCACACGAGCGGCCGGGTGAGCGGCGTGGCGATGCGGAAATACTCGCGCCGCTGCAAGCGCAGCAGCGCGGCCGGCAGCGGCATGCTGAAGGCATTGCGGCCCTCGAAGCGCACCTGGCGCAGGGATGCGGCGACAAACTGGATCTTGATGCGCTCATGCGCCGCCACGAAAGTGATTTTCCTGGTTTGCAGCGCGCGCTGGTTGGCGGCGCTATCCGCGCCGTAATCCATAATCACCTCGCCCTGGTCCGGCCTCACGGCGACGATGGAGGTGAGAATGAAATCGTTGCCGTTGCCGAAATACGCCGTGACCATGCTGCCGGCCTTGCCCAGCGTACCCAGGATCGCGGCGATTTCCAGGCGCGAGTGGATCAGATACTTGCTCTGGTCGGCGGCGACGGGTTTGATTTTTATGAGTTTGTCGGTCTGATCTGGCATGATGGTGTCACGCTCGTATGGCGTGGGAATTCTACAGCAATCCCGGCCTACGATTTTTCCCATCGACCCGGATCTTCGCCTGTAGCCGCGGCGGCGGGCGTCAATCCCTGCTGCTCCAGCCGGTATACCCACACCAGCAGTTCGGCCACGGCACGATAGAGCTCGGGCGGGATGCGCTGGTCTATATCCACCTGCATCAGCAGTGCCACGAGATCCCTCGACTCGTGGACGTACACACCGTGCTGGTGCGCGCGCTCGATGATGGCCTGCGCCACCAGGCCGCGGCCTTTGGCAACCACCCTGGGTGCGGCCTCGTCACCACTGTAGGTCAGCGCGATCGCCGACTGCTGCGGGCCGAAATCTCGGGCAGCGGGCGGATGTGCTCCGATCGCCGCAACGGCGCGGCCGGGATATGGCGCTTCAGGTTTGTTCATGCTGTGCGATCGCGATGCCGGCAGGCGGCACGCCGGCCGTGGCGAGCGCTGCCTGCAAGGATGCGCGGTGGTCCCGCAGCAGCGCCGCGCTTGCGGCGCTGGCGGCCTCGAGCCTGATGCGCACGCCGTCGCTGCCCAGGGTCAGCGCAGCTTTGAGTTCGCCGAGCTGCGGCAGCTCCAGCCGTAACTGCGTATTCCAGCTTTGCGGCGCGTCCGGCTCGCGCCCCGCGCCGGGCTGATGCTCTTCGATTTCCCACTGCATCCACTGCTTCGGCCAGATCTCGAGCTGCAGCACGACCCTGGCGCTATCGAGCGCAGCAAGCTGCTGCTGCACCAGGGGGACGGTGCGCGGGTGGATCGTCTGCTCCTGGCGCTGCGCGGGCGCGGTGGAGGGGAGTTCGATCGCGGCGGCCGCCGCCGCCGCGGCGCCTGCTTCGGGCGGGGGCGCGCTCTGAGTCAGCCGCGCCTGCGGCTCTTGCCGGATCTGCGCCAGGTCGCGCTTGCCGGCGACCCATTCGGCCTGATGCGATTCGTAGAACAATCCACTTGCTGCGAGCGTCTGCGCGAGCGCGCCCGACAGCCCGGCGCCGTCGGCGGGCAGCGCGGCAAGCAGCGGCGCCGCGGCGGACGCCGCCGTAACCACGGCCAGCTCGCCTGGTTGCAGCATGGTTGCCGCAACCAGGCGGCCGGCGGCCGAGAATACGGGTGCCGGCGCGGACGCCGCCTGCGGCATGTCTTTGAGCGCAAATGTCAGCCGTGGTTCGCGTGTGACGAACGCGAGTTCCAGCGTATCGCCAGGGGCAATGTACGACGGCAGGGCCATGCTCATCGGCTGGCCGGCCACCATGACCTTGTAACTCCCGTCGGGCAGGCGGGCCTCCACGCGCGCGCTGAGTATTTGTCCGGGCTCGAGTTGCGGCAGGAGACGCAGCGCATCGGCCCGGCCGCTGCCCATGGGCTTTCCCGCCGCGACCGGTTCGACGCCCTTCAGCAAAATGACCGGAATCATGGCCTCAGTCCCTCAATGTCGCCTTGGGCGAATCAGCGAGCGCGCCAATTTTCCAAGCGGGGCTTTCTTTCGGGGCCTGGCGTGCGCCGTGCGCACGCTACGGGCTAGCCGCCGTGGTCGGTTTCATACGCACGCTGCAATCTGTGCTCCTGGCGCGCGCTGCCAAGGTAAGCCTCGAGCTGGGTCATCCACGGCTCGGTGAATTTTCTTATTTCGACATCATCGGCGAGCACCTTGCGGATGAACGCGATCTTGCGCTGCACGAATCTTGCGCCGGCGTCGGCGCCGGCGTCGCTGCGCTTCAGCGTCTCGATCAGCGCGCGGCAGTCCTGCTCCAGCGCGACCAGCCGGTCCCAGTCGCTTTTTTTCGCCGCATCCAGCATCTCCCCGGTCTTGGTGGAGATGGACCCGTAGATGTCGAGGATATGTTCGTGTTTGCTCATGATTTAGATGCTTCCGTACGAAGTTGCGGCGCGGCGCGACTGTGGCGGGGCGCTGGGTTTGGCCGCAGCCGCGGTCGTGGTTGCGGCGAGGGTTTCCCATGCGCCGCTCAACTGCTGCAGCAACTGCCGCACCTCTTCGAGCGCGGCCGGGTCATGCTTGAGGCTGGCGTGGAGCAGGCGGCGCCCCATGTATTGGTACAGCTCGGACAGATTTTTCGCCAGTTCGCCGCCGACGCTCAGGTCCAGGCTCGCCTTGAGGCCGTCGTCGATGATGGAAATCGCCTTGGAAATCGCCTCGCCCCTGGCCGCGATGTTGTTCAGGCGCAGATGCTGCTGCGCCGACGCGATCGCCGCAATCGCGCCCTGGTACAGCATCAGGATCAGTTGGTGCGGCGAGGCGGAAGGCACGCCGGTCTCGACGCCGATCCTGGTGTATGCGCCGATTGCGCGCTGCGCTGTGGAAAACATGGTTGCTCCTACTATCTGATTTTGGGCAGGTTGGCGAGCTGCTGCGTCAGGAAGGTGCTGGTCTGGCTCATGCTGCTCATCATCACGTCGAGCGCGGTGAATTGCGCGCGGTAGCGCTTCTCGATGTCGGCCAGCCGCAGGTTGAGGGCATCGCGCCGGCTGGAAATATTCTTGATGCTGGCGTTGAGGCCGGTGGTGCGGCTGGCGATGGCGCCGTTGGTGGTATCGAGATATTGGCCCGCGAGCTTGGCGAGCTGGGAGGCGTAGCCCTGCGAGTACGCCACTGTACCGCGCGCGCCGGTGGCGCCGCCGGTGATCTGCACCTTCAAGCCTTCCGCCGCGTTGGCGATGGCGCCGGTGAGAAACTGCCCGGAGCCGGTCGCAATCGCGCCGTTGATGCTGCCGGCGACATCGAAGGCCGCGGCCGATGCCAGCGCCGCGCTAGCGCCGAGCAGGTTGTCGTGCGCGGCGCCGGCGGCGATGGCCACGCTGGAAGCCGAGCCGTAGCGGTTCGAGGCGATCGTGAGTATTCCCGCGGCCGCCGTGACGCTGACGCTGATCCCGGCCGAAGAAAACGCCGTGGCGCCGTTGATTTTCGATTGCACTTCGGCGGCGAGCGCCGCAGCGGAGGCATAGGGCGCGGTTGAGGCGAGGGTCACGCTCGCGGCCACGCCGTCGATGGTAAGGGCGAGCACGTCGTTGGTGCCGGCGGTGAGGGTCAGCCCGGCCGCCAGCGCTCCCGCCAGTGTGCCTTGCGTGGCGAGCTGGGTGACGCTGACCCCGTAGGCGCCGGGCTGGGTATTGGCGGTGGCGCTGGAGTAGGCCACCTGGCTGTCGCTGGGCGTGCCCATGGCTGCGAACAACTTGGCCATGTCGCCGAAATTGTTGTTGATCGCAGTCTGCAGCTTGACCGTGTCGAGGGTCAGGGACCCGTCCTTTTGAAAAGACACGCCGATGTCGGACAGGGTTTGGAGATTGCCGGTCAGGGCGGTGATCGATCTGCCCAGCATGGCGCGGATACCGCTCTGGATCCTGATCGCGGAGCCGTCGCCGGTGAGCACGGCGGCCTGCTTGGTCTGCAGATTGTAGGTGGTCAGGTCGGCGATCGTTTTGTTGACGCTGTTATAGGCATTTACGAACGCGCCTATCGCCGCCTGCACCGAGCTCGTGTCGCGCGCCACGGTGAGCGTGGTGGGTACGCCGGTGGCGCTGGCCTTGGTGAGATTCAGCGTCAGTCCGGCGATGGCGTCGGTAATGGTATTCGAGGGTTTCGTGATGGCGAGGCCGTCGACTTTCAGCGTGGCATCCTGCGCCGCCAACGATTGCGTCAGGTTCTTGCCGCTGCCCGCCACCAGGGTCGGGTCGTAGGCGAGTTGCGACAGGCCGGCCATGTCGGTGTTGGTGAGATCGGCGTCGGCGACGGTGATTTTCAGGCTGTTCGCCGCGCCGCTGTCCTTCGAAGTCAGGACCAGGCGGTTGCCGCTGGCGCTGCCGTCGTTGACGATGGTGGCGGAGACGGCGATGCTGGCGGCGTTGATGGCGTCGCGGATCCCGGCGAGCGTGTTGTGCGCGGCGTCGATCGTGACCGGCTGCGCGCTCTTGGCGCTATTAAGGGTGAACGTGTTCGCGCCGCTATTGTAGGTGCCGTATTGGATGGTAATGGTGCCGGTGCCGACCACATCGGTGGTATTGGCAAACCCGGCGGAATTCACTTTCTGCTGCTGCGCGAGGGTCTGTACCTCGACCGCATAGGTTCCCGGTACTGCGCTGGCGCCGGGGCTGGCGCTCAGAATGCTGCTGTCGGCGACAGTGGTCGTCAAGGCCTGGAATTTTGCCGGACTGGCGAGCGTTTGCATCGAGCTCTGGAACTGCGCCAGCGAACTGTTGAGGCTGCCGTAGGCGGAAATTTTCGCCTGGTAGCTTGCCTCTTCCCGGGCGAGGGCGGTGAGCGGTCTTTGTTCCAGCGCCATCAACTTGCTGACGATGCCGTTGACGTCGAGACCGGAGCCGATGCCGGGTGAGGAAATTGCCATGTCAGTTCGCCTGTCTGGAGGTTCGCATCAAGCCTTCTCCTGCAGCAGCAATCCTGCCAGCCGGTTGAGCGCCCGGGAAATCGACAAGACCTCTTCGGAGGGAATCTGGCGGATCAGTTCCTGCGTCGCGCTATCGACCACCCGGATGACGGTCTTGCCGCTTTCCTGGTCGATCGAAAAATTCAAATTATTTGCCACTGGTTCGACAGCGCGTTGGATATCGCGCACTGCCTGTTGTATGTGTTGAGGATTCGGGTGGGAAGCCGCTTCCGAACTGGCCGGCAGCGCGGCTTCCGCCTGCCTTGGCGTCTTCCGCACCGGGTCGGCCGCACCCGCACCGTCACTTGAGGAAACAAGCTGAATGGCCATGTCCTTACTTACTCCTTGATCATCGCGATGACGCGGGGCGGCGTCGATGCCGTCCCGCGTCCGATCGCATCGCTGGGTCCGTTACTTGAGCAGCGACAACACGCTTTGCGGCAACGAGTTCGCTTGCGCGAGCATCGCTATCCCCGCCTGCTGCAGGATCTGGCCGCGAGTCAGCGCACCGGTTTCCGCCGCGAAGTCCGCGTCCTGGATCCGGCCGCGAGCGGCCGACAGGTTCTCGGAGGTCGTTGACAGGCTGGCAATCGCCGAGCTGAAACGATTCTGATACGCGCCCAGGTCACCGCGTGAGACGTTGATCTGGCTCAGCGCCGCATCCACCACGGCAATAGCGAGCTGAGAATTTGCGGCGCTGGTGAGGCTCACGCTGGCCAGAGACGAAAATGCGCTGGCCTGGGTTGCCGCCGTGAAGACATCCGTGTTGGCAGCAGCCAAAGTAATAGTCCCCTTGCTGCTGGCAAGCGATACCGAACCGCTCTTGATGGAGGAGTCGGTAGCAGCGCCACCGCCAGCGACTATGCCACTGGTTAGTGTTCCACCGGAGAAGGTGGCAACTCCGCCAGTAGTTGCGCCGCCGGTATTGAAGTCCAGGACTTTGATGTCACGCCCATCGGTAGTCGACAGGGTCAGACCGGCTTTTGTCGAGGTGCTGGTGAAGCTTGCGACCACGCCGGTGGCGCCCTGCGCACCGTTGATGGCGGCCATCAGTGCGCTGAGGTCGGTCGGATCCGCCACTGCCGCCGAGATTGCGCTGCCGTTGAGCGTCATGGTGATGGTGCCTGCACCCACGCCCGTGCCCAGGGTAAGACCACTCAAGGTAGCGCTGTTCGAAGCGGTAGCGGTAACACCGACACCGCTCGCAGCGCCGTTGATGGCCGCAGCGACGGCTGTGGCATCGGCGAGGGCGGCGTACGCAATGGCGGACGTCGTGCCGCCGCCGGTCGTGGTGATCGTCAGGTCGGTTTCGATGCCGACGGTGTTGCCACCGGTGAGGTCTGCCGCCGCTGCCTTGACTTTACCTACGCCACCGAAACCTATGACTGAACCTATCCCATTCAAGATATTACTGCCCAGCCCGGTCGCGCGCGCATCGGCGATCGAGGTGACGGAAATCGTCTGGTTGGCATTGGCGCCGACCTGGAAGGCTTGGGAGATGAAAGAACCATCAAGCAGGGTAATGCCGTTGAAGGAGGTCTGATTGGAAACACGCGTGATTTCAGCGGTCAACTGGGCCGCTTCCGCATCCAGCGAAGCGCGGTCGGTGGTGCTGTTGGTGGCGTTGGTCGACTGTATCGCCAGTTCACGCAGGCGCTGCAGGTTGTTGCCGATTTCGGCGAGGGCGCCTTCGGCCGTTTGCGCGAGCGAGATGCCGTCGTTGGCATTGCGCGCGGCCTGGTTCAGGCCGCGAATCTGCGCCGTCATCCGGGTGGCAATCGCCATACCCGCCGCGTCGTCCTTGGCGCTGTTGATGCGCAGGCCCGAGGACAGGCGCTGCAGGGAGGTGGCGAGTGCGGTCTGGGACGTGTTGAGGTTGCGCTGCGCATTCAGCGAAGCGATGTTGGTGTTGATTACTTGTGCCATGATTAATCTCCTTGCAAATGTTCAGAAATTCCGGCGGGAATGCCGGGCACGTTGGTTTGCTCCGTCTCCGAAGCATTAAAACCGCCGTTGCCTGGGTTATCGGTTGTTTCTGAGCAAAGGTTTAGGATTTTCTTCTGTGCGCGGCCGGGACGCACCCCCGCGTCCGCCTCCGGCGCGGCGATGTCGGCGCGGCACCGGCCCCGCCCAGGGTCTCTTGTAAACAGGCGCTTAGGGCGCGACCACGACCCGGTCCTTGCCCGCGCGCTTGGCTTCGTAGAGGGCATGGTCGGCGCGATTGATGAGGGCCTCGATGGTTTCGCCCGCACCGCGCGCGGCGACGCCCGCGCTGAAAGTCACCAGCAACTGCTGCGTGCCCCAGGAAATTGTCTTGCCCGCGAGTTCGCGCTGCAGCCGGCCCATCACCGCAACTGCCTCGTCGATGCGCGAATCGGGCAGGAGCAGCAGGAATTCCTCGCCGCCGTAGCGGCCGATCAGATCGTTGGTGCGGATGGTTTCCTTGATGATGGCGACCAGGTGTACCAGCACGATGTCTCCCACCTGATGGCCGAAGGCGTCGTTGATTCTCTTGAAGTTGTCGATGTCGATGAGGGCGATGCACAAAGGCGTGTTTGCGCGTTCGGCGCGCGCGGCTTCGCGCTCCAGGGCGTCGTCCAGGCCGCGGCGGTTGAGCGCGCCGGTGAGCTGGTCTTCGCGCACCAGCTTGTTCACCAGTTCGAGTTCGCTCTTCAGGTGCTCGATGCGTTGTTCGGCAAGGACCACCTGCTGGCGCACGATCGCCATTTCGTTGGCGGTGTGCAGGGCGCGGGTTTCGTTCAGCGCCTCGTCCAGAATACCGATGATGTCGCGGACGTCCGTGGTCTCGCGGATTTTCTGCGCGTAATTCTCTATACGCTTGTAGTACTCGGCGGGGGCCGCCGCCAGCGAGGGCCCGCCGGGCATGCGAGCCGCCCGCTTCGGGCCTCCCGCCCGGAGAGGTGTTGCAAGTTGCAGTACGCCCCGATTCATGTCGCTCGCCATCGCTCGCTCTCCTTCGCACGCTGCCCGGGAGCATCCCCAAGCTACGCAAACAGGGCTAGGCTAACATCGTGGCGAGGGTGGGCGAGGCGGGAAACAGAGGGGGAAATCGGGCGCAGTTCCCCGTTTCCGGGGCGCAGGAGGCCCGCCCTTGGGCCGGCAGGGTGGGGTTCAGGCGGCGCAGACGCGGTTCTTGCCGCTGCGCTTCGCCTGGTAGAGGGCCTTGTCGGCGCGCTCGATGACGGCCGACTGGGGCTCGGCCTCCCGGCGCAGCGTCACGCCCGCGCTGAAAGTAATGAGCACGCGTTCGTTGTCGTGCAAGAAGAATGCCTTGGTCAGGTTGCGCTGCAGCCTGACCATGACCGCGATCGCCTTTTCCTGCTGCGTTTCCGGCAGCAGCAGCATGAACTCCTCCCCGCCGTAGCGGGCGAGCACGTCGCTCGGGCGCATGGTGCGCTTGATCACGCGCACCAGATGTTGCAGGGCATCGTCGCCGGCCTGATGGCCGTGGGTGTCGTTCAACTGCTTGAAGTTGTCGACATCGAGCAGGCCCACGCACAGGGGCGTGCCGGTGCGCTCGGCGCGCGCCGCTTCGCGCTCGTAGGCATCCTCCAGGCCGCGGCGGTTGAGCACGCCGGTGAGCTGGTCCTCCTGCACCAGCCCGCTGACCTGTTCGAGCTCGCGCTCGAGCGCCTTCACCTTGATCTCCGCCGCCTCCACCTGGTGGCGCGTGGCAAGCAGTTCGTCGCGCGTGCGCGCGGCATCGATCTGGGCCGAGCGTGTGTCCTCGAGCAGGTCCGCGAGCACGACATTGAGCTGCTTGATATCGTCGGTCTGGCGGATTTTCTGCGCATAGCTTTCCAGGCGGATGTGGTAGCCGCCGGTGCTTTCGGACAGATCGCCCAAGCGGTCGATGAAATTGGTGATCAACTGCTTCAGCGCTGCCTTGGCCTCCTGCAGGCTGGATCTGAGCGTGCCTTGCTTGAAGATCACTTCCTTCAGCCGGCGCTCGGCTTCGGCGATGGCGGCGAGGTCGAGCGGGCCGGTGACGATCTGCTGCAGCACCGCCACCTGCCCGCGCAACCACTGGTCCTCGCTCAGCAGCTCATGCGTGTTGTCGATGAGCAAGCGCAGCAGGCGCAGCAACCCCTGATGCAGTTCGGCGTTGTCGCCGCCGCGCACTTCGAGTTTGAACCAGAACTGCCGCAGGGCGGCCGTCAGTTTCGTTATCGCGTCTTTCTCGGCGGCGGCGCGCGCCGCCTTGGCCAGGCCGCTCGCTTCCTCGGCCAGATCGGGTGCATGTCCGAGTTGCGAGATCACCGCAAATTCCAGGGTCTGGGCCAGCAGCTCGCGCAACTCGGCAAGCCCGTTTTCGGCATCCGCCGCCGCGACGGCCGGGGGTGCGGCAGGACGCCTGACAGCGATAGCGCTGCCGTTACCGTTCTCCGGCACCGCCGTCGCCGGATCGCGGGGGAGGCCGGGTTCCTCGGCCTGCGCCAGAGCCGTCGCTGACCAGGATTTCAGCAGATTCTGCAGTTTCGTCGCCAGGCCGGCGGCATCGGAACCCGGAACGCCGAGGACTCGTTCCAGGCTCTCGCGTTTCCTGGCGGTGGTGAGGCCGCTATGGCGCGTCTCCCATTGCTTCATCAGGTCGAGGATCAGTTGCGCCCACAGCGGAGCGGCGGCACTCTGGCCGGCCTTGGCTTCGAGCAGGTCCAGCAATATGGATCGATACTGGGACCAGTTACTGTCGCCCGCCGCCTGTTCGAGCGCGCCGCAAAGGCGCGTGGTGTTCGGCTGCGCGCGCAGGTCGGCCGTGAGTTGCTGCAGCATGCGCTCGGCGTCGGAGGCAGGGGCCGCATCCGCCTGACCGGCGATCTCCTGGTAATGCCGGCGATAGCTGTCCGGAGTGGGGGCGATGCGGCGCGAGGCCAGCAGGCGCAGTGTTTCCCTGGCGATATCGGACGGGTTGCTGAGTTCGCTCATCGTGTGCGGCGCGCGGGCTATGACTGTCTGAGGCTATATATCGGCAGCGGGCGGGAAAACTTTAGCCCGAATGGCGGCCGCCACGGCTTCGGATCGGTGTCGGGCTGGCCGTGTGCGCAAGGTCGTTCGCGGGCGATGCCGGCATCAATCCCGGCCGCGCGTTTACCGCGGGCCTGCTCCACGACATCGGTCGCGTCGTGCTCGCGACCTGCTTTCCCGATCACTATCGCCGCGTGGCCGAATACCGCGCGCGGCACGATTGTTACCCGATCGAGGCGGAGCGCCAGGTCCTGGGACTGGATCACGCCGCGGTCGGCGGCGCGCTCACCGAGCGCTGGAAGTTCGCGCCCGTGATCCAGCAGGCCGTGGCCGGACACCATTCAGCCCCGGACACGGGAACGCCCGGCGGCAAGCCGGACTTGGCCGGCCTGATCCATGTCGCCGACGTGGCCGCGCACGGGCTCGACCTGGCCGGAGACGACAACGAGCTTGTGCCGCAGTTGAACGCCGTCACCTGGGCGCGCATGGGCATCACGTGGCCGAGATTCAGGCAGCGGCTTGTGGAAGCGGAGCGCCGCGCCCAGGGCGCGGCATTGCTGCTCGCAGCATGATGCTTGCCGGCTTGCGAGCGCGGCGGCGTTGCACTGACCGAACACCTGCAAACAATCAAGGCATCAATCCACCAGCTGTTTTTTCAAAGCATAGTGGGTCAGCTCGGAGTTGTTCTTGAGCTGCATTTTTTCCAGCAGTCGCGCGCGATAGACGCTCACGGTCTTGACGCTCAGGTGCATTTCGGCGGCGATCTCGGTGAGCGTCTTGCCCGAGGCGATCAGACGCATGGTTTCGTATTCGCGGTCGGACAGGGTTGCGTGCGCGGGGCCGTCCGAGCCGCTCGCGATGGTCCCGGCCAGTGCTTCCGCCACCTGCGGGCTGATATAGCGGCGGCCGCCCGCCACTTGGCGTATGGCGGTGACGAGGAGCGCCGGGGCGCTTGCCTTGTTGAGATAACCGGATGCGCCGGCTTTGATGGCGCGCAGCGCATAGGTTTCTTCCGGATGCATGCTGAGCATGAGCACGGCCAGCTTCGGCTTTTCCTTTTTTAGCTGCTTCAGCGTGTCCAGGCCGTTGCGGTCCGGCATGGTGATGTCGAGCACCACCACGTCGACCGGGTGCTCGCGCGCAAATCGGAGCGTTTGCGCGCCGCTTTCGGCCTCGCCGCAGACTTGCATGTCCTTGGTTTCGGAAATGATGTCCGCCAGGCCGCGGCGCAGGATGGCGTGATCGTCCGCGATGAGCACTCGAATCATGTTCTTCCCATTGTTTTGGCGTCGGGGTTGCGGCCGGGTGCCGGCGCCGGAACTAATGACTGGAAGGCCGAGCCGAATAGCAGCAGCTGGTCGTCGTCGACAAGGCTCTCCGGGGCAACCCCCGTCGATCGCGGCAGGCGCAGCGTTACCGCGGTGCCGCTGCGCGTCCTGCGCACGCCCGCTTCGCCGCCGAGGTTGCGCGCGCGTTCCTGCATGCCGAGGATGCCGAACGCCTGCGGCTTCGCCAGATCTTCGCCGGCGATGCCATAGCCGTTGTCGTGCACCTGCAGCATCACGTTGTCCGCGTCCGCCTCGAGCTCGACCTCGACCCGCGTTGCGCCGGCGTGCTTGGCGATGTTGGTCAGGGCCTCCTGAAAAATCCGGAACAGCGCGATCGGTATTTTGTTGTCCAGGGGAATCTCCTTGTACGCACAGGTCACCTGGCAGCTTATGTCCATGCGCTTCTCGAATTCCGCGGCCTGCCATTCGATTGCGGCCACGATGCCCAGGTCGAGGATGCCCGGACGCAGCTCGGTGGCAATGCGGCGCGTGACCTCCATCGAGGTGTCCACCAGCGCCTCGGTCGAACGCAGGCGTTGCAGCGCCTCTTTCGCCTCCGGCGCCAGTCCTTTGCCCAGCCGCATCAGCATGATCTTGATCGCGGTCAGCGTGCCGCCGAGATCATCGTGGATCTCGCGCGCGATCCGGCTGCGTTCCTGCTCCTTGACCGTTTCGACGTGCGCCGACAGCCGGCCCAGATCCTCGTGCGAGCGCCGGATCTCGAGGTCGGCGATCTTGTTCTGCGTGATATTGGAAATGATGCCTTCCCAGCACATGCCTGAGTCGTCGTGCACGCGCGACCTGGAGCGCAGGTCCACCCACTTGATCTCATTGCTCCCGGCGATACGGATGCGGCCCTCCCAGTTCCAATTGCCGCGGCGCCGAAACGCAGCCTGCATCGATTCCATGAACGAGTACAAGTCCTCGGGCAGGACGCGGTCGAAAAAGGCATCCGGGTCCTGCAGCAGCAGGTTCGCCGGCGCGTCGAACAGCGCCTGACAGCCGTCGCTCACATAAGTGAACAAGGGCTTGCCGTCGTCTCCCAGCTCCAGCTGGAATACCATGCCGGGCATGTTCGAGACGATGGCCTTGAAGCGCGCCTCGCTCTCGCGCAAGGCGAGCTGCGCGATTCGCGACTCCAGCCGGTTTCGCGCCTCGCGCAGGCTGCGCTCCACCGCCGGGACCAGCCGCGCCAGCCTGTCCTTCATCACATAGTCGTCGGCCCCGGATTTCATCAGCGCCACCGCCTCTTCCTCGCCGATGCCGCCGGACACGACGATGAAGGGGATGTAGGCCGAGTGCGCCCGCAGCAGTTGCAGCGCTTCCGTGCCGCTGAATCCGGGCAGGTTGTAATCCGAGATCACCATGTCCCAGTGCCTTTGCGCCAGCGCCGCGGCCAATCCGGCGGCAGAGTCGACACGGTGCAGGGCCGGCGCGAACCCTGCCTGGAGCAGCGCCTGCTTCACCAGCTCGGCATCATCGGCCGAGTCTTCGACCAGCAGGATGTGCAGCTCACCGTTCATGATTGGCAAGCTCAGTCCTGGTCGCCGCTGCCGCCGCCATGCCGGGCAGGGTGAAATAAAAAGTCGCTCCCGCGCCGTGCCCGGCGCGCGCCCAGACGCGTCCGCCGTGCGCATGCATCACGCGCTGCACTTTGGCCAGGCCGATGCCGGTGCCTTCGAATTCGGCCTCGCCGTGCAGGCGCTGGAAGGCGCGAAACAGCTTGTCGGCGTATTTTTGCTCGAAGCCGGCGCCGTTGTCGCGCACGCAGATCGCGGGCACGCCGTCATCCGTGACGCGGCCGAAGAAAATGTCCGCGACCTCGTTCCTGCAAGTGAATTTCCAGGCGTTGCCGAGCAGGTTCTCCAGCGCCAGGCGCAGCAGCCGCGAATCGCCCGTCACGGCGATGTCCGGCTCTATCGCGGTTTCGGCCCGGCGCGCCGGGGCTGCGGCCTGCAGTCCGGCAAGGATGTCCTGCGCCATGCGGCTCAAGTCGACGCGCTCGGACTTGACGCCGCCGCGCGCCAGGCGTACCAGCTGCAGCAGCTCGTCCATCATTTGCGCGAGTCGCAGGCTTGCACGGTGGATGCGCTGTAAATAGTCCTGGCCGATCGGATCGAGCTGTTCGGCGTACGGCGGCTGCAGCAGCAGCCGGCTGAAGCCTTCGATGCTGCGCAGCGGCGCGCGCAGGTCGTGGGACAGGGACGCGCCGAACGCATCGAGCTCGCGTGCGGTCGCCTCGAGTTGCAGCGTGCTGTCGATCACACGCGGTTCCAACTCGGCGTTGAACGCGTGCAGCGCTTGCTCGTCCTGGGCGGTGCTGGTCAAGAGGTCTCCGACTTACGTGCAAATGCGACAGTGGCGCCATTATATAGATATAGCGACCCCGCCGGCGGGCGCGCCGCCCTCGCCGTGAAAGCACTGTAACCCCGCTCGCATGGTCCGCATTTGCACAAGTTGATCGCCTTTTCCCCCTTTTCTTCGGACATTGCGCGCGCGCCGGCCTGATACGGTGACGGGGCGCGATCCGACGCAATGCATTCCGGAGCAAACAGCAAGTGCAACCGAACGGCGCCCGCAACCGGGCGCTCCTGATTGGAACGGGATGGACGCTGGCAGCGGCCGTGGCGCTTGCTTTGTTCAAGTCCTCCCCATCCGAGCCGATATACCTGTGGACGCTGGGCGTCGTGGCGTTTGGCTGGGCGGGGGAGTTGATGCGCGCAGAGGAAATCGACCTGTTCTGATCTGTGACGAGACCTGACGAGAAGGAAGCAGCGTGGCTAAAAGCATACTCGCAGTCGATGATTCGGCCTCCATCCGGAGCATGGTGTCCTTTACGCTGAAAAGCGCGGGCTATGAGGTGATCGAGGCCGTGGACGGCGTGGATGCGCTGACCAAGGCCAAGACGACGACGATGAACCTGGTGCTGACCGACCACAACATGCCGCGCATGGACGGGCTGACGCTGGTGCGCTCGCTGCGCCAGCTTCCCGCCTACCGCACGGCGCCGATCCTGATCCTGACCACCGAGTCGGGCGCGGAAATGAAAAACCAGGGCAGGGCCGCGGGGGCTACGGGCTGGCTGGTCAAGCCGTTCGATCCGCAGCGCCTGATCGAGGTGGTGCGCAAGCTGCTCGGCTGACGCGGCGCGAGCGGACACTAGCAATGCGAGCAAAGCGAATAGTTAATTACAAAATGAGGGGAAACATCCCCTCATGCTCCCCTAAGTCAGGGGCCGTTTCGGTAATTCTGAAACGGCCCCTAAATATTGAGGACCTGCAATGACCATCGACATGAGCCAGTTCTACCAGGTGTTTTTCGAGGAGTCGGCCGAACTCCTGGAGGAAATGGAGCGGCTGCTGCTCGAACTCGACGTAGCCGAACCGGGCAAGGACGCGCTGAACGCGATTTTCCGCACCGCGCACTCGATCAAGGGCGGCAGCGCCACCTTCGGCTTCAACGAGATCACCGAAACCACGCATATCCTCGAGTCGCTGCTGGACAAGCTGCGCAACGACGAGTTGCGCCTGCGCATCGAGATGGTGGATGTGTTCCTCAAGGCCGTCGACGTGATCAAAATGCAACTTGCCGGCCGGCAATTCGCGAGCGAGGTCGATACGCAGGCGGTGGCGGATATTTGCCAGCGCCTGGGTCAGCTTGCAACCGAGCAGACGGCGCCCGCAACCGCCGCGTCGGCCGAACAGACGCCGTTGCCGGCGGCGGTGAAGAAACCCAAAAAGGGTGCGAGGGCGGCGGCGAGACCAAAGCCTGTCGCGAACCCTGTAGAGAACCTTATCGAGAACGACACGGCGCCGGTCGATCCCGCGCCGGAAAACCTCTACGCCATTCTTACCGGTACGGCGCCGGTCGAAGCGGCGAGCGTCGCTGCGGTCCCCGCCGCGCAAGCCGCCGATCCGGGCGACGCCTATGGCTTTTTCACCGAGATCGCGCCGGTGGCGGAGGCTCCGGCGGCGGAGGAGCCGAATCCGGGCCGGCGCGCAAGCGACCTGCCAGCCGACGCGCAGCCGAAACGCCGCGCGAGCGACCGCGCCGACAATGAAGCCACCTCGATCCGTGTCGGCGTCGAGAAAGTCGATCAGCTTATCAATCTGGTGGGCGAACTGGTGATTACCCAGGCGATGCTGGCGCAGACCGCGTCGCGCGTGGATACGGCGCTGTACGAGGCGCTGCGCACCGGGCTGGCGCAGCTCGAGCACAACACCCGCGACCTGCAGGAATCGGTGATGTCGATCCGCATGATGCCGATCTCGTTCGTGTTCAGCCGCTTCCCGCGCGTGGTGCGCGACCTCGCGGGCAAGCTCGACAAGCAGGTCGAATTGAAGACCGTGGGCGAGGGCACCGAACTCGACAAAGGACTGATCGAGAAAATTGCCGATCCGCTCAACCATCTGGTGCGCAACAGCCTCGATCACGGCGTCGAGTCGCCGCAGAAGCGGCTGGCCGCGGGCAAGCCGGCGATGGGAACCATCACCCTGCGCGCGTTCCATCAGGGCGGCAACATCGTCATCGAGGTTAGCGACGACGGCGCCGGGCTGAACCGGGCAAAGATCCTGGCCAAGGCGCGGGAGCGCGGGCTGGCGGTGAGCGACGCCATGTCCGACCAGGAGGTGTGGCTGCTGATATTCGAAGCCGGCTTTTCCACTGCCGAGGTGGTGACCGCGGTCTCGGGCCGCGGCGTCGGCATGGACGTGGTGAAACGCAATATTTACGCCATGGGTGGGCGCGTCGAGATCGATTCGGCGCCCGGCGTCGGCACCCGCATTTCGATACGCCTGCCCCTGACCCTGGCGATTCTGGATGGCATGTCGGTTTCCGTGGGCGAGGAGGTATTCATCGTGCCCCTCACTTTCATCGTCGAATCCCTGCAGCCGGCCAGGAAAGACATCAAGACCATCGCCGGCCTGGGCACGGTGGTGCACGTGCGCGGCGAGTACCTGCCGGTGGTCGCGCTGCACGACGTTCTGAACGTGCGGCCCAGGGTCACCGAACTCGAGCGCGGCATCATGGTCATCGTGGAATCCGAAGGCTGCAAGAGCGCGATGTTCGTCGACGACCTGCTCGGACAGCACCAGGTGGTGATCAAGAGCCTGGAATCGAATTACCGCAAGGTCCCGGGCGTGTCGGGCGCGACCATCATGGGCGACGGCAAGGTGGCGCTGATCCTCGATGTCGACGCGCTGGTGCGCAGATCGTCCCGGGAAGACGAGCGGCAGGCCGCATGAAGCGGGGTTCAAGTTTACGGCCGGCGGGCCGTAATGACCGGTATCGACCGACCGGTATCGACGGAACCCCGTGCGCGGCGCGGACGCGGCACGGTCAATTCATCGGGATTGGACGAATCGATTTTGCAAGGAGCGAAAAACATGAACGAGGCAACGCAAGCCGTCGCCGGCGCGGTGAAGCCGGCGATTGTGGCGAGCGCCGAGCGGGAGGAGTTCCTGACCTTCACGCTGGGCAAGGAGGAATACGGCATCGAGATCCTGAAGGTGCAGGAGATCCGCAGCTACGAGCAGGTGACCACGATCGCCAACGCGCCCAGTTTCATCAAGGGCGTGGTCAACCTGCGCGGCATCATCGTGCCAATCGTCGATATGCGCATCAAGTTCAACCTGGGCGAGGTGGATTACACCCAGTTCACGGTGGTGATCATCCTCAACGTGGCCGGGCGGGTGGTCGGCATGGTGGTGGACAGCGTCTCCGACGTGATCTCGCTCGGACCTGAGCAGATCCGGCCGGCGCCGGATTTTTCCTCGTCCTTCGACATTAGCTACATCACGGGTCTGGGCACGGTCGATAGCCGCATGCTGATCCTGGTGGATATCGAGAAACTCATGTCCGGCAGCGACATGGCGCTGATGGATGCGGTGCACTGAACACGCAATTTCGCGCTCACGGAAGTATGTTGGATTAGCGTAAGGAGAAAGATCATGTTTTCAATCGGCAATATGAAAGTGGGCGTCCGGCTGGGGCTGGGGTTTGGCGTGGTGCTGCTGCTGCTCATGGGCATCACTTTCCTCGGCGCTACGCGGTTGAGCGCGCTGAATGACGGCACCCACCTGATCGTTGAAGATCGTTACCCGAAGGTGATCGAAGCCTACACCATCATTGGTGGCGTTAATCAGATCGCCCGTGCGACGCGCAATATGGTGATCTTATCGGATCAGGAAGAGGTCAAGAAAGAGCGCAGCCGCGTTGAAGCCGCAAGAACCCAGATCAAAGAAGTGTTCGAAAAACTCGAAAAAATCACTCGCACCGAAAAGGGCAAGGAACTGCTCAAGGCCGCGCTCGACGCGCGTGAAAAATATGTAGCTGGGCAGGTTGAATTAATCAAGCTCGCAGACGGTGGCAACAAAGAGGGAGCCAAGAATTTTCTGATGGGCAAAATGCGGGAAGCGCAAGGGGTGTATCTGGAACGCGTGAACGCGATGATCAAGTATCAAAGCGAAAATTTGGAAAAGGCCGGCAAGGAAGCAGTCGAGGCATATCACAGCGGGCGCAACCTGATGCTGGGGCTGGCCGGGCTGGCCATTCTGCTGGCCTGCGGTATCGCGTTCTGGGTGACACGCAGCATCACGCGCCCGCTGAATGAAGCGGTGGACGTGGCGCAGAAAGTCGCGGCTGGGGATCTCACCAGCGCGATCGAGGTAAAAACCAAGGACGAGATGGGCGTGCTGCTGCAGGCGCTGAAGGACATGAACGAGAGCCTGAAAAAAATCGTCGGCGAGGTGCGCAGCGGCACCGAGGCGATCGGTAGCGGGACCAAGCAGATCGCGAGCGGCAACGCCGATCTGTCGCAGCGCACCGAAGAGCAGGCGAGTTCGCTGGAGGAGACGGCCTCCTCGATGGAAGAGCTCACTTCGACGGTGAAGCAGAACGCGGAGAACGCCAGGCAGGCGAATCAGCTTGCCGTTGGCGCGAGCGCGGTCGCAGTCAAGGGCGGCACGGTGGTCGGACAGGTGGTTACCACGATGTCTTCCATCAACGAGAGCTCGAAGAAGATCGTGGACATCATCAGCGTGATCGACGGGATTGCGTTCCAGACCAATATCCTGGCGTTGAACGCGGCGGTGGAGGCGGCGCGCGCTGGCGAGCAGGGGCGCGGTTTTGCGGTGGTGGCGAGCGAAGTGCGGAACCTGGCGCAGCGTAGCGCGGCGGCGGCGAAGGAGATCAAGGCGCTGATCGGGGACTCGGTGGACAAGGTGGGCGCCGGCACCAAGCTGGTCGATGAAGCGGGCAAGACGATGCAGGAGATCGTCACTTCGGTGAAGCAGGTGACCGACATCATGAGCGAGATCACCGCGGCTTCGCAGGAGCAGAGCGCGGGGATCGAGCAGGTGAATCAGGCGATCACGCAAATGGACGAGGTGACGCAGCAGAACGCGGCGCTGGTGGAAGAGGCGGCCGCGGCCGCCGAGTCGCTGGAGGAGCAGGCGCAGAACCTCGAGGCGGCGGTGGCTGTATTCAACGTGGGCAAGGCTGCGGCGGGTGCCGCGGCCGGCCGCGGCGCGGAAGTGGCGGATAAAAAAGACACGGCGGCGCGACCGCCAGCGGAGCGGCGCGGGCCGAATCGTGCGCCCAACGTGGCGCGCCTGCGGGGTAAGCCGGCGTCTGCCCAGCCTGCGGTGCCCAGGGCCAAGGTGGCGGCGGGCGGTGGCGGCGAAGAGCAGTGGGAGGAATTCTAGTCTCCCCCTCGGGGTAGCGCGGCTGCCGAATACCAAACGATTGCAACGTGAATTTTTTGTCCAACGCAGAGGAGGAATCGTGATGAAACGCGACTGTATGAAAAACGGAGTGGCAATGGTGGCCATGGCGGCGGCAGCGCTGGCGGGCGGCGCGGCCTGGGCGGCGGAACACGCGAGCGCCAAGGAAGCCGAAGCGATGGTGAAGAAGGGTATTGCCTTCATCAAGGCCAGCGGCAAGGACAAAGGCTATGCCGAGATCAGCAACAAGCAAGGCCAGTTCAAGGACCGCGACCTGTATCTGGTGGTCTACGGGCTCGATGGCAAGGTATGGGCGCACGGTGCCAACGAGAAGATGGTGGGGCGCGTGCTGATCGACCTCAAGGACGTCGACGGCAAGGAGTTCGTGAAGGAGCGCGTCGAGCTGGGCAAGGCCAAGACCAGTTTCTGGCAGGACTATAAGTTCACCAACCCGGTGAGCAAAAAGGTCGAGCCCAAGTCGATGTATTGCGAGCGACTCGACGACACCGTGGTGTGCGGTGGCGTGTACAAATCGTAACAGCAGGGGCGGCGGCGCGGACGGGATCCGCGCCGCTGCGCTTGCAAACGCGGGCGGCAGGAGGAGCGGAGCCGATCTCATAGGCCTCGCCGGCTGTGGCTAAGGCAACGGGAGATCGAAATCATGAAAGTTTGGCATTGTATTTTTTAACTTAAATCAGAGGAGAAGGACGATGAAACGCAGGTTTGTGAAAGGCATGCTGGTAATGGCAACCGTGGCGGCTGTGACGGTCGCGTGTGGCGGGGCTTGGGCGGTCGAAGGCGCTTCGGCCAAAGAGGCCGAAGCGATGGTGAAGAAGGGGGTCGCCTACATCAAGGCCAATGGCAAGGACAAAGGCTATGCCGAAGTCATCAACAAGCATGGCCAGTTCGTTGACCGCGACCTGTACTTGACGGTCTACCGGCTTGACGGGATGGTAATGGCGCATGGAGCGAACGAGAAAATGGTCGGCCACAACCTGATCGGCCTCAAGGATGTCGACGGCAAGGAATTCGTCAAGGAACGCATGCAACTGGCTAAGGGCAAGACCAGCTTCTGGCAGGACTATAAGTTCACCAACCCGGTGAGCAAGAAGGTCGAGCCCAAGTCGATGTACTGCGAGCCACAGGATGACATTGTCGTATGCGGCGGCATATACAAGAAATAGCGGTAGGGCCGGCGCGGACGGGATCCGCGCCGCTGCGCTTGCAAACGCGGGCAGGAGGCGGGGCGAAGCAGAGTTGATATGCCTCGCTGACTGAGGATAAGGCAAAAGGAGAGCGAAATCATGAAAGTCTGGCACAAGATTCTGGTGGCGCCCGGAGTGGCGATTATTTTCCTGATGGCGCTGGGTGCGCTGGCGTATGGCGGGCTGACGCGCCAACAGTCGACATTGAGCGAACTGTTCAACAACCGGTTCGGCAATTACCAGCTTGCCGCCAATTCCTCTCTGGAAATCAGCGAGGTGCATGCCAACGTGTATCGGCTGTTCACCTGGATCGGCAACCTCAAGGAAGACAAGATCAAGCAGATCACGAATGAGCAAGAAGCGAAGATCGATGCCGTGATCAAGAACATTACCGCGTTTGGCGCACGCTCCGGTCTGGACGCGGGCGAGCACAAGGTCGCCGAGAGTGCCGTCAAGCAGCTCGCCAAGTACCGGAAGGACGTCGACACCGCCATCGACCTGAGCACGGTCGATATCAATACCGGCATGAGCGCGATGCAGACTGCCGACAGCAGTTTTCAGGAAATGATCAAGGATCTCAAGGAGCTGGTTGAGATAGAAAAGCGGCTGGCGCAGGACAGCTACGACAACGCCGGTGCGGCTTTCAGCAAATTGGTCGTGGTATTACTCACGATCCTGGTACTTGCGCTGGGCATTTCGGTGGGCATAGCGATTTTCATGAGCAGGATGATAGTGCGGCCGCTCAAGAACGCCATCGCTGCGGCCGGCCGTATTGCCGGCGGTGACCTGACTTCGGAAATCAAGGTTGAAGGGCGTGATGAAACCGGGGAACTGCTGCAAGCGCTCAAACACATGAACGCAAGCTTGAAGAAGATTGTGTCGGAAGTGCGCGGCAGCACCGACTCGATCTCGACCGCATCGAAGCAGATCGCCTCGGGCAATGCCGATCTTTCGCAGCGCACCGAGGAGCAGGCGTCTTCGCTCGAAGAAACCGCATCTTCGATGGAAGAACTGACCTCGACGGTGAAGCAGAACGCGGAGAACGCGAAACAGGCCAATCAACTGGCGGAGAGCGCCTCGGAAGTGGCGGTCAAGGGCGGGGCGGTGGTGGGGCGGGTGGTGACGACGATGAGTTCGATCAATGAGAGCTCGAAGAAAATCGTCGACATCATCAGCGTGATCGACGGCATTGCGTTTCAGACCAACATTCTCGCATTGAACGCCGCGGTGGAGGCGGCCAGGGCAGGGGAACAGGGCCGCGGCTTTGCGGTGGTGGCGAGCGAAGTGAGGAACCTGGCGCAGCGTTCCGCGGCGGCGGCGAAAGAGATCAAGGCGCTGATCGGGGACTCGGTGGACAAGGTGGGCGCCGGCACCAGGCTGGTGGACGAAGCCGGGAAGACGATGCAGGAAATCGTGACTTCGGTGAAGCGGGTGACCGACATCATGAGCGAGATCACGGCGGCTTCGCAGGAGCAGAGCTCCGGCATCGAGCAGGTGAACCAGGCGATCACGCAAATGGACGAGGTGACGCAGCAGAATTCGGCGCTGGTGGAAGAAGCGGCCGCGGCCGCGGAGTCGATGCAGGAGCAGGCGCAGAACCTGGCGCAGGCGGTGGGTGCGTTTAGGCTGTCCAGCGCCGCCACGACGCTCGGAAACAAATTTGATTTCGAGGACGCGGCAAATGCGCATGCTGCCTGGAAGCAACGCCTCCAGGCGTTTGTCGCGGGCAAGGGCGACGCGCTGGATGTCGCGGTCGTGGCTAGCGATAATCGCTGCGCGCTCGGCGGCTGGATATATGGGCCCGGGAAGCATTTCGCGAAGTACAGCGAATATGAGGCTTTAAGAAGTGCGCACGCCTCATTTCATCGCTGCGCCGGTGAGGTCGTGCAACTGTCCCAGGCAGGACAGCGCGAGGAGGCAAAGCGCATGCTTGAAAACGAGTTCGTGGCTGAGTCCGATGTCACGATCAAGCGGCTCTACGCAATGACAGGTGTGACGGGGGGGGCGCTGGAGCCGGCGCGCGAGAGGCGCGGGCCGATTCGAGCGCCCAACGTGGCGCGCCTGCCGGCGAAACCGGCGAAGGCACAGCCCGCGGCGCGCAGGGCGAAGCTGGCGGCCGGCGGTGGCGGCGAGGACCATTGGGAAGAATTCTAGGATGCGGGAAAGCTTACACCCGGACTCTCGCGTCCGATGAATGGAGGCGGCACGGGCTGATGGCAGGCCAGGCTTGCTTCACTTGTGTTCAATCACTCTTACAAAAGGAGATTTTCCATGAAATACGTTACTACGAACCGGCTGCTGGCCGGATTGCTGAAAACGACGTGCGCAGTGGTGCTCGCCACGGCCGCGAGCGCGGGCTTTGCCGCGGACACTCCGATGAACCTCGCAGGCGCGACGCTGGTCACGGCGGAGCAGGCGAAGAAGCTCGCGGACAGCGGCACGCCGATCATCGACGCGAGGGTGGCGAATGAGTACGTGGAGTCGCACATCAAGGGCGCCAAGAACGTTCCCTACAAGGAGAAGAGCGCCAAGGACGCGAAGTTCGACCCGAAGGACGACAGCTTCGATCTGGCGAAGCTGCCGGCCGACAAGAGCGCGGCGCTGATTTTCTACTGTAACGGTGGCGAGTGCTGGAAGGGCTACAAGGCCTCGAAAGCGGCGCTGGATGCGGGTTACAAGAAAGTGCAATGGCTGCGCGGCGGCATCCCCGAGTGGAAGGCCAAGGGTTATGCCGTCGAGTGATCGGAAAACGCCGTAGCGGAGGTCAGGCATGAAGATTCGACTCTCTCTGAGCATCAAGCAGAAGCTCTACGCCCTGGGCATTGTCTGCGTGGTCGGCGCGATGTCTCTTGCCGGTACGGCGATCCTGTTTTCGGGCAAGGTCGAGGAGGCGGCGCGCGTCATCAACGACGAGCGTTTCGCGCCGCTGTTCAAGGTGCAAGACCTGACTACCCACCTGAAGGAAGTCCGATTCAGATTGGCCGGTGTGCTTCTGGATCAGATGCCGATTCCCGGTTCGCGCAACCATCTCCGGGAAACGATGGAAAAGACGCCGGTATTGTGGAGGGAGTTCAAGGCCGCCGTGGGCACGCTCGGCGGCAACGGCGGAACGCTCGTTGCGGGAATTGATCGCGACATGCCGCAACTCGAGCGGTTCGCGCAGGCGCTGGAAAAGGCCTACGCGGCGGGCGACAAGAAGGCTCTGGCAGGGCTTCTGGAAGATGAATGGCCTCTGGTACAGCAAAAAATCGTCAAACCACTGGACGGACTGCTTCCCTTCCTGAGCGGTGCCGTGGCGGAAGAAACCTCGGCGCTGGAAGCGTCCGCCCGCCGCTTTCGCGACTTCACCGCGGCGGCGGCGCTGCTCGTAATGATCGCCACCTTGATCATCGCGCTGCTCATCATGCGGTCTTTGATGGCGGGCATACGTGAAGCCGTCGCGGTGGCGGAAGCGCTGGCGCGAGGCGACCTGACGCAGACAATCGAAGTGCGCGGCAAGGACGAACTGGGCCAGCTCTTGGGTGCGCTGGGCGATACCGTGTCGCAGTTGAGGGGCATCATCGGCCGCGTGAGAGAGTCGACCAACACCATCACCACGGCGACGCAGGAGATCGCCTCGGGCAACGCGGATCTGTCGCAGCGCACCGAGGAGCAGGCTTCCAGTCTCGAAGAAACCGCCTCGAGCATGGAACAGCTGACTTCGACGGTGAAGCAGAACGCGGAGAACGCGAAACAGGCCAATCAACTGGCGGCGAGCGCTTCGGAAGTGGCGGCCAAGGGCGGCCAGGTGGTGAGCGAGGTGGTGGGCACGATGTCCTCCATCAACGCGTCGTCGAAGAAGATCGTCGACATCATCAGCGTGATCGACGGCATTGCGTTCCAGACCAACATTCTGGCGCTCAATGCGGCGGTGGAAGCCGCCCGTGCAGGCGAGCAGGGCCGTGGCTTTGCGGTGGTGGCGAGCGAAGTGAGGAACCTCGCGCAACGTTCCGCGGCCGCGGCCAAAGAGATCAAGCAACTTATCGGGGACTCGGTGGACAAGGTGGGCGCCGGGAGCAAGCTGGTGGACGAAGCCGGCAAGACAATGCAGGAGATCGTGGCCTCGGTGAAGCGGGTGACCGACATCATGGGCGAGATCACGGTGGCTTCCCAGGAACAAAGCTCCGGCATCGAGCAGGTGAATCGGACGGTGACGCAGATGGACGAGGTGACGCAGCAGAACGCGGCGCTGGTGGAGGAGGCCGCGGCGGCCGCCGAGTCGATGCAGGAGCAGGCGCAGCACCTGACCCGGGCGGTTAGCGTATTCAAGCTGGAGCAAGGCACGCTGCCTAAGGTTGGCGCAAGCGCTTTGGCCGGCCGCGGCATGGAGGCGTTCGCGAAACCGGAGAAGCAGGCGCAGCCGGCAACCGGGCGGCGCGGACCGAATCGCGCGCCCAACGTCGCGCGCCTGCCGGGGAAAGCGGCGCAGGCCCAGGCTACGGCGCCGAGGGCCAAGGTGGCGGCAGCCGCCGGCGGCGAGGAGCAGCGGGAAGAGTTCTAGGCGAATCCCGGGCCGCGCCGCGCACGCAGGGCGGACGGCAAGGCCGGCTGCCCGGAATCCGAGTGAGTGCATAAGCTGCTCGGGCCATGGCCTGCGAACTCTTGACACCCGGCGTTGCCGCCGCTTAACATTGTAAATCTTCCACCGCATGGAGGAATTACATGGTTCGCGAAAACCCGCTGATTGCGCGGTCGGCGCAGCCTCAGGTCGAGGCGTTGCTGCGCCGGTTCCCCGCCGTGGCGCTGCTCGGTCCGCGCCAGGCCGGCAAAACCACGCTCGCCCGGGCGACGGCGCAAACGCGCGGACGGGTTGCGGTTTACTTGGATCTCGAGACGCCCTCCGACCTTGCGCGGCTCGCCGACCCCGAGCATTACCTTGCGTCGCAAGAGGGCGCCCTGGTGATTCTCGATGAAATCCATCGTGTACCGGGACTGTTCCAGGTGTTGCGCGGACTCATCGATCGGGGCCGCGCAAAGGGTCGGCGAGTGGGCCGGTTTTTGTTGCTCGGGTCGGCCTCGATCGATCTGCTCAGGCAGTCATCCGAAACGCTCGCCGGACGCATCGCCTACGCGGAACTCACCCCGCTGCTTGAGCGCGAGCTTGCGCCGCGGCGCGCGAAGGGCGAGTCGCTGTGGGTGCGCGGCGGGTTTCCCGACAGCTTTCTCGCCGCGAACGATGCGGCGAGTTTCGAGTGGCGGCAGGCTTTCATACAGACCTGTCTGCAGCGCGACATTCCACAGCTCGGGCCGCGCGTACCGGCGGAGACGCTGCGCCGCTTCTGGACCATGCTGGCGCATGAGCAAGGACAGCTCGTCAACCATGCGCGCATCGCCGCGGGACTCGCGGTAAGCGGCCAGACGGTGACCCGGTACCTCGACTTGCTTACCGACCTGCTGCTCGTACGCCAATTGCGTCCCTGGTCACGCAACGCCGGCAAACGCCTGGTGCGTTCGCCCAAGGTATATGTCCGCGACAGCGGGATCGCGCACGCCCTGCTCGGATTGCGCAGCCGCGATGACGTTCTCGCCCACCCCGTGGCCGGGCCAAGTTGGGAAGGCTACGCGATCGAAAACCTGTGTGCCGCCGCTCCGCGCGGCACCGAGGCATGGTTCTACAGAACTTCAGCGGGCGCCGAGATCGATCTGGTACTCGAGCTTCCGGGTGCGCGAGTGTTCGCGATCGAGATCAAGCGTTCGCTCGCCCCAGGCCACTCTAAAGGATTCGATATCGGAAGCGACGATGTCGGCGCAACGCATCGTTATGTGGTTTACCCCGGGAGCGAGACCTTTGGCCTCGACCGGCGCACGACGGCGATTCCGCTGGGCGCGCTGGCCGCACGCATGGTGAAAACATAGGACATCAGGCCACGAGTTCCGCCCAGCGCAACGAAATATCCGGCACAAGCGTCGGTAACACCGCTTCGGCGGCTGTCGGTTTGCGGATGAGACGGAACTGACCTTCGGCTGGCTCGCAATAGACCGTCAGCTCGCCGGCATTGACGTCGATTAGCCAGACCTCGGGAATTCCGTGGCGCGCATACAAGGCAAGCTTGACGTCGCGGTCGTATTCGAGCGTGGTGTCGGAAACCTCAATAATCAACAGAATGTCGTCCGGACCGGGGTGCCGGCCGGCATAGTTATTCCGTTTAACCAGGGCGACGTCCGGCTGAGGTTCGCTCAGCTCGCCCAACAATACAGGGTTCTGGACCCGCACCATATGAGCGGCTCGCGATCCGCGGCCGAGGGCTTCTGCGATCCGATCGACCCAGAATGCATGCCTGCTGCCTATCGGTGCCATATCCACCAACTCCCCTTCGATAAGTTCGACTCGATCCGACTCGTCCAGCAGCCCGGCCCCTGCCATCTGGTGATATTCGGCGACGGTCCAGATGTGATAGGGCAGTTTGATTTTGGGTTCGGACCCATGAAACACGGCAGTCATGAGAATCTCCCGTCGGTCAACGATAAGCGTAAATCATACGCGCATTTTCCACGGCGTGATTATACGGTTGCGGACGGCAAACACGGCCGCGAAAGAGTGATGCGCGGGGGCTTGCTCCGGATTATGTCATCGATCCGGAGCGGCAGGCGGCATGAAGCGGGGTTCAAGTTCTCGGCCGGCGGGCCGTAATAACCGGTGTCGACGGAACTGTGTGCGGGGCGCCGGCCAGGCACGGCCAATGCCTCGGGATTGGGCGAATCGATTTTGCAGGGACCGAAAGGCATCAACGAGGCAACGCAGGTCACCGCCGGCGCTGGGGAAAAACGGAAATGCAGACTAACGAGATGGCGGAAAGAGCCGCGGACAACGGGCGTGAGTTCGTATTCACCGCCGCCGATTTCGAGCGCGTACGCAAGCTGATCTACGGCCGGGCCGGAATTTCGCTCAGCCCGAGCAAGCACGAGATGGTTTACAGCCGGCTCGGCCGGCGCCTGCGCGCCCTCGGCCTGTCCGACTTCGGGGACTATCTGCACCTGCTGGAGAATGGCGACGCCACCGAGTGGGAGGCGTTCACCAACTCGCTCACCACCAATCTCACCGCGTTCTTTCGCGAGGAGCATCACTTTCCGCTCCTGGCCGAACTGCTGCAGCGCCACAGAGGGAGCGGGCAGATCATGCTCTGGTGCGCGGCCGCGTCCACGGGTGAGGAGCCGTACTCGATGGCGATGACCGCGGCCGAGGCGTTCGGCACACTCAACCCGCCGGTGCGCATTCTCGCCACCGACATCGACACCAACGTGCTGGCGAAAGCGCAGCAGGGCGTCTACGCCATGGAGCGGCTGGAGAAAATGCCGGAGGAGCGCATCCGGCGCTTTTTCCTGCGCGGAACGGGAGCGCAGGCGGGGCAGGCGCGGGTGCGCGACGAGTTGCGCGCCATGATCAACTACCGTCCGCTCAACCTGCTCGATGCGGGCTGGCCGATCCGCGGGCCGTTCCACGCCATTTTCTGCCGCAATGTGATGATTTATTTCGACAAGCCGACCCAGTACGGCATCCTGCAGAAATTCGTGCCGCTGCTGCACGCCGAAGGCCTGCTGTTCGCCGGGCATTCGGAGAGTTTTCATCATGCCGTGGATCTGTTCCGGCCGCGCGGAAAGACCGTGTATGAACCCGTCGGCCGCGGCCGCCCCGGTGGCAGCTGAGCGGCGGCTGAGGGAATTCCGGCGTGCTTGCCCCGAATGTCTATTTCGACAATCAGCTCAACCTCGAAGCGGCGAAAATACTGCCGGGGGAGTATTACGTCACCCAGCGCGACATGGTATTGGTCACCGTGCTCGGCTCCTGCGTCACCGCCTGCATCCGCGACCGGCTTTCGGGCATTGGCGGGATGAATCATTTCATGCTGCCCGATGTCCGCCCGGATCCGGACAATCCGGTGAGCCTGTCGGCGCGCTACGGGGCCTTCGCCATGGAGGTTCTGATCAACAGCCTGATTTCCCTGGGCGCGCAGCGCACGCTGCTGGAAGCCAAGGTGTTCGGCGGCGGCAACGTGCTGCCGGGCATGACCACGATGAACATCGGACAGCGCAACGCCGATTTCGCGCTGAGCTTTCTCGGCGCGGAAAAGATTCGCGTCGTGGCGCGCGATCTGATCGATGTCTATCCGCGCAAAGTCTATTATTTCCCCAAGACCGGCAAGGTCCTGGTGAAAAAGCTGCGCAATATCCATAACGACACGATTTACCAGCGCGAAATCGAGTACGGCGCGCGCCTGGTCAAAGAGGAGGTCGCGGGCGATGTCGAATTGTTCGGTTGAACGCCGCCGTCCGTGCCCGCCGCATCCATGATGAAATCGCGCCACCTGTCCATCCGCGCCCAGTTGATCCTGCTGGTGCTCGCAGTCGTGCTGCCCGCGGCCGGGCTGGTTGCCTGGCTCATCGTTGCCGAGGCGCGGGATGCACGCGATGTCGCCTACGCCGGGGTGTCCGCCTTGTTGCTGGCGCTGGCGCTGGCTTACCGGATCGCCTCGGCCATCGTCAAGCCGGTGCGCGAGCTCGCCAGAACCTCCGCCAAAATCGCCAATGGCGACCTCGCCGCGCGCGCGCGCATTGCCGGCCCGGCCGAGGTCGAGGCCGTCGCGCGCCAGTTCAACCGCATGCTCGACGTGCGCGCGGACGCCGAGGAGGCGCTGCGAGCGAGCGAGGAGCGACTGCACGGCATCGTGCATATGGCAGCCGAGGCCATCGTCGTCGTGGACGAGCAGTTCCAGGTGGTCCTGTTCAACCCAGCGGCGGAAGCCATCTTCGGCTGCCCCGCGGCGGAGGCGATCGGCGCCGGCGTCGAGCGCTTCATCCCGCAGCGCCTGCGCGAAACCTCGCGCCGACACATGGCCGGCTTCTCGGCCGGGGCCGGCTTCTCCGCCGGCGGCTCGGGCGTGATGCGGATGGGCGATCACGCGGAAATCTTCGGGCTGCGCGCCAATGGCGAGGAGTTTCCGCTGGAGATATCGCTGTCCAGGATCACCCACGGCGGCAAGCCGTTGTACTCGGCGGTTCTGAACGACATCAGCGCGCGCAGGCGCGTCGAGGCGCGCCTCAACGCGCTCGCCAATTACGATGCGCTGACCTCGCTGCCCAACCGCGCCCTGTTCCACCAGCGGCTGCAGCGCTCGCTGGTGCACGCGCAGCGCTTCAACGAGGGACTGGCGGTGCTGTTCATAGACCTGGATCGGTTCAAGAACGTCAACGACACCCTCGGCCATGAAGCGGGCGACCGCGTATTGCAGGCGGTGGCCGAGCGGCTGCAGGGCTGCTTGCGCGAAGTCGACACCCTGGCGTGCCTGGGCGGGGACGAGTTCGCCGTGCTGATCGAGCAGGTTACCGACACGCGCTTCGTCGGCAGCGTGGCGCGCAAGCTGCTGAAGACGATAGCCGAGTTGCTCATGCTCGACGAGCAGGAGTACCACATCACCGCCAGCATCGGCATCAGCACCTATCCGGCCGACGGCAGCGACGCAACGACACTGCTCAAGAACGCAGACATTGCCATGCACCGGGCGAAGGAGCGGGGCAAGGACAATTCGCAGTTCTACGCCGCGGCCATGAATGCGCATTCGATGGCGCGGCTGTCGCTCGAGACCGGCCTGCGGCACGCGCTGGAGCGGGGCGAGTTTCTGCTGCATTACCAGCCCAAAGTGGACATCGCCAGCGGCCGCATCACCGGCATGGAGGCGTTGGTGCGCTGGATGCGGCCGGAATCCGACCGTAGGGAGTGCAAAGCCGGCATGGTGTCGCCGGCCGACTTCATTCCCCTGGCGGAGGAAACCGGCTTGATCGTGCCCATCGGCGCGTGGGTGCTGAAGGCCGCCTGCGAGCGCAATCGCGCCTGGCAGCGCCAGGGCATGCCGCCGCTGCGGGTCGCGGTCAACCTGTCGGCGCGGCAGTTCGTCCACGCCAATCTGGTGAGCGACGTCGCGCGCGTGCTCGACGCCAGCGGCCTTGCGCCGCGATCGCTCGAACTGGAGATCACCGAGAGCATGGTCATGGACAATCCGGAGCGGGCCATACAGACGCTGCGCCAGCTCAAGTCCATGGGCATTGCGCTGGCCATCGACGATTTCGGCACCGGCTACTCGTCGCTGGGTTATCTCAAGCGCTTCCCCATAGACAATATCAAGATCGACCGCTCGTTCATCAAGGACATTCCCCGCAACAACGACGATGCGACCATCACCCGCACCATCATCGACATGACTCACAACCTGCGGCTCAAGGTGGTCGCCGAAGGCGTCGAGACCGTGGCGCAGCTGGACTTCCTGCGCGAGCACGGCTGCGATGAAATGCAGGGCTATTACTTCAGCCGCCCCCTCGCCGAAGATGCGTTTTTGGCGCTGGTGCAAGCCCAGGAAAGCAAGGCCGCGATTGCGGCGTGATCGGCGAATGCGGCCCGCCACAGGAAAAAACAGGAAAAAACATGAAAAAAATAACCGTCATTGTGGTGGACGATTCCGCGCTGATCCGCAAGTTACTCAGCGAGATCATCAACAGCCAGCCGGACATGCAGGCGGTCGGGGCGGCGCCGGACCCGCTGGTGGCGCGCGAGATGATCCGCGCGCTCAATCCGGATGTCCTGACGCTGGACGTGGAAATGCCGAAAATGGACGGCCTCGAGTTTCTGGAACGGCTGATGCGGCTGCGGCCGATGCCGGTGGTCATGGTTTCCTCGCTTACCGAAAGGGGTTCGGACGCCACCCTGCGAGCGCTCGAACTGGGGGCGATCGATTACGTTTCCAAGCCGAAGATCGACATCGTCCACGGCATCCAGGAGTACGCCGCCGAAATCGCCGAGAAAATCCGCACCGCCGCGGCCGCGCGCCCGCGGCCTCGGCCGTTGCCCGGCGTGCCCCGGGGCGAGCGCGCGCTGCCGGCGCTGGCCAACCGCAGCCTCTCGACGGAAAAGCTGATCATCGTCGGCGCCTCCACCGGAGGCACCGAAGCGATCAAGGAGTTCCTCCTCGACATGCCGCCGGACTGCCCCGGCATCCTCATCACCCAGCACATGCCGGAGGCGTTCACCAAGTCGTTCGCGGCGCGGCTCGACAGCCTGTGCCGCATCAGCGTGAAGGAAGCCGGGCATGCGGAGCGGGTGCTGCCCGGGCATGCCTATGTTGCGCCGGGGCACTCGCACCTGCTCCTGCGGCGCAGCGGCGCCAATTACATGACGCAATTGAGCGATGCCGCGCCGGTAAACCGGCACCGGCCTTCGGTGGATGTGCTGTTTCGCTCCGCCGCCGAGCACGCCGGCAAGAACGCGGTGGGCGTGATCCTCACCGGCATGGGCAAGGACGGCGCCTTGGGCATGCTGGCGATGAAGCAGGCCGGGGCTTACAACTTCGCCCAGGACGAAGCGAGCTGCGTGGTCTTCGGCATGCCCAAGGAGGCCATCGCCGCGGGCGCGACCGACGAGGTCCTGCCGCTGCGCGACCTCGCGCCGGGCGTCATGCGCTGCCTGCACTCGCTCGGCGCGCGCGCGATACGCGTGTGAGCCATGGCCCTGGAACCTAGGGCGTCTCGACCGGCCGTCATCGGGGCTGTCCCGTTGGAGGACGAGTGCGCGCCAGGCGCTCGCCAAGGCCAGGCGGGAAAAGACGGAACTGGCGGTTATGTTCCTCGACCTCGACCGGTTCAAACAGATCAACGATACCCTCGGCCACGCCATCGGCGATCTGCTGCTGAAGGAGGCGGCGGCGCGGATGCAGGATTGCCTGCGCGCATCGGATACGGTGGCCCGCATCGGCGGCGATGAGTTCGTGGTGCTCCTGCCCGCGGTCGAAGCCGCGGCAGACGCCATGGTGGTCGCGCAGAAGATGCGCCATGCCCTCAGCCAGCCGTTCGAGCTGGCCGGCCACAGCCTGCACGTCTCCTGCAGCGCCGGCGTTGCGATCCATCCCGCGCACGGCGGCGACGAGGAGCAGCTGCTCAAGCATGCCGACATCGCCATGTATCGCGCGAAGAACAGCGGGCGCAACAGCGTGGAATTCTACCGTCAGGAAGCCACCGAACGCGTGGCGTAGAGCCGGTTCAGTCCGCTTCGTGCTCCGGTTCCTGCATTTCTGCGGAGAAACGCGCAAGGATTGCGGGGCAGGGCGGAATGCCGATCTCGCGCGCCATGCGATCGACGTCGTGCTCCTGGGGCGCGCGGGCCAGGGTCTGCTCAGTCATGGAATCCTCTCGGTGGCAGGCTTGGGCGCGCGGGCAGGCGGCTAGGTGTCGTACCAGGCCATATGGTGGTGGTCCAGATGCACCGTGCTGCCGCAATAGTTGCAGCGCAGAGCGTCATGACCGGAGATGCCCTGGGGCAGGGCGACTGCGCCAAGGTTGCACACCAGCATTTCGGCAGAGTCATGCCCGGCGGCGCGATGTGCCGCAACCGGATTGGTAAAGCAGCCGGCGCATATGATATCCATGATTGGTTGAGGCTATCGTCAAGGCGGTGTGGGTATTGCCGGCAGGCGCAGCGAACCCGCTATCCAGATAATCGGCGGGAACCGGCAATACTTGAGCCGGAGGCCGCCTAAACTTATCCGGCGTTATTGCCGTAATAGCAGGGTGAGACGTACCAGGGCCGCTGATTGTGCCGCAATCGATTTAACCGACGGGCGGAACATGCAGGAGCAGAGAATGAACACGGGCAGCGAAGTCCTCGAGCGCAATGCCGACCGGATCGTCAGGGAGATCGGGATTCCGCCCTGTCCCGCGATTCTGACCAAATTGCTGCGCGAGACGCGCGCCGACGAACCCGACTTTCGCCGGGTCGGCCAACTTGTGGGCGGCGACGTCGCGCTCGCCTCCGCGGTGCTGAAGGTCGCGAACTCCCCGTTCTACGGATTGCGCACCAAGGCCGCCTCGGTGCAGCAGGCGCTGGCGCTGCTCGGCCTCACCGCGGTGACCCAGCTTGTGACCGGGCTGCTGCTGCGGCAGGCGTTTTCGGGCGCGACCGGACCCGGCATGGAGCGCTATTGGAAGACGTCGATGGCGACATCGCTGATAGCCGCCGTACTGTGCCGCGAAACGGCGCGCGGCGACGGCGGCGTCGCCTGCACCTACGGCCTGTTCCGCGATTGCGGCATGCCGGTGATGCTGCACAAATATCCCATCTATGCGGATATTTTCGACGGCTCCGCGCTCACCCCGGGCGAGCCGGTGCTCGAGGTCGAGAACGAGCGCTATACGACCAATCACGCCCGTGTCGGCGCGCAACTGGCACGCACCTGGTACTTGCCCGAGTCGTTTTGCTTCGCCGTTCTGCACCATCACGACGTGCCCTGCTCAAGTGAGATTGTGGCCGAGGCCGAGGCGGGCGCCCTAGCGCTGATCGCCATCGGTCTCGCTGCCGAGCAGATCTACTGTGCAGCCACCGGCGCGGTCTGTGACGAGTGGACGCTCGCCGGCGAGTGGGCGCTGTTCGAACTCGATTTGACCCAGGAAAAGTTCGGCGCCATCGCGGCGCGCGTCAAAACGTCGATCAATCACCTCTGAGCCCCGGCTCGTCCCTTCCTCCAAGGGCGATGAACGCCGGGTCAAACGGGGTCGGGTCAAACGGCGGTCGGGTCAAACGGAGTCGGTCAAACGGGGTCGATCTGGCGCACGACGAAAGTGCCGCCGCGGTCCAGCGCGCGCACGACGACGCCGGAAGGCACGCGAACGGCGAACTCGCCGTTGATCCAATCCAGATCCAGGATCCCACGTAGGCTGGCTCAACGCGGAAAAAGCGCGGAAAACCGCATCTATTCCGCGATTCGACTTGCCTTTCCGCGGGAATAATGTGCACAAGGCGGCCAGGCCGCACTGTGCGCAGGTGCGTGCCTGCCGCACACTCACCAAGGGGCGGTACCTATGAAATCCAGCGCGGAAGCATCCCGACTCGTCCTGGCCTTCGATGCCGGCGGCGGCGAGCCGTCCGATTCCAATGAACGCGAACAGGCCGAACTCGGCGCGATCAAGCAGGCGGTCGCCCGCATCGAGGCCGAAGCCAAGGCGACGGCTGCGGCGCACGTGCGTGCCCGCGCCGAAGCGAGGGCGCGTGAAACGGCCGAGGCCAAGTCGATCGCCGAGAGCCAGGCCATGAGCGCGGCCGAGGCACGCATCAGGGCCGAGGAAGAGGCCGCCGCTTGCGCGCGCATACGCGCCGAGGCGGAAAACCGCGCGCAAACCGCGGCCGCGGAACGCAGGCAGGTCGAAACCCTGGCGGTGACGGAGGCAGAGGCGCGCGCGCAAACCGATAAGCAGGCGACCGAGGCCGCGCTGGCGCGGCTGTCGGCCGAGCGCGAGCTGCAGGTGCGTACCCAGGCGAAGACTGCGATCGAACGTAGCCAGACGGAGCGCATGCAAGCCGAGGCGATCGAATTGCAGCGGCTGCTCGAGGAGATGGAAAACGCCGCCCGGGCGCGCGCGCGCCAGGAACAGCAGGAAAAGGAACGCAGCCGCGCCCGCGCGACTGCGGAAGCGGAGGCGCTGCAGGCCAGCCGCCGGCGAGCACAGGCCGAAATCCAGGCTGAGCAGCTGACCCACACACGCGCCAGCACGCAGGAGGAGGCGCGTGAAGCGGCGCAACGCAAGGCGCGCGCCGAGGAGGAGCGGACGACTGTCGCCGTCGCCCGCATCGAAGTCGAGGGGAGTTTTGCCGAACAAACCGAAGCGAGGATACGCGAAGAGGAGCGCCTGCTCGCGCAGGCGAAGGTCAGGCAGGACGTCGCCGCGCAGATGCAGGAGACGCGGCAGGCGCGGCTGCGCCTGGAGCGCGAACTCGGCGCCCTGGCCGAATCGAAGGCGCGTGCCGAAGCGCAGGCCGAGGCGGCCGCGGCCGCGCGGGCGCGCGCGCACGCGCGCGAACTCGCCGCAGTGCAAGGCCGTCTCGAAGCCGAACTCGCCGCCAGCACGAATGCGGACGAACGTGCGCGCGCCGAAGCCGAGCTCGAACGCCTGGCGCAGATCAAGGCCGCAAGCGAAGCGGAAGCGATTTCAGGGCTGCAGGCGCGCATCGCCGCCGCCGAGGAGGCCGTTGCCGCCAGCGCCGCCCGCGCCCAGGCCGACCGGGAAGCGACCGCAGCTGCGTTGGCCAAGGCGGATGCGGAGCGCGAGGCCGCAGCCGCGGCGGAGGCCCACGCCCAAGCGGAGCAGCGCGCCACCGAGATCGCGCGCGCCCGGGCTGAGCTCCAGACCGAAGCCAACGCGAAGGCCCTGGAACGGCTGAAAGCCGAGCAGGAGCGCCTGCAACTCACCCAGGCGGCCGCGGCGGCCGCAGAGGAGCGCCTGCGCACCGAGCAGGAGGCCGTCGCTGAAGCCCGCGCCAGGGCCGAGGCCGAGCAGGTGCTGCTCGAAACCGAGCGACAGCGCCTCAAGCACGAGAACCGGGTCAAGGCCGCGGTGATCGCGCTTGCGCACGCCGCGGAGGAATGCGCAGCGGCGGCGCAGATCAAGTCGGCCGCAGACATCGCTTTGCTCCAGGAAACGCGGCGCAGACAGGCGGCGGAGCAGGAGGCATCGAGGCAGATCGAGGAGCATGCCGCGGCGCAGGCCCGCGCAAGTGCGGCAGCCGAGGAGCGCGTTGCCGCTGAAGCCCGCCTGTGCGCGGCGGAGAAAGAAAGAATTCAGAACGAGGAGCAGGCCGCAGTTGCCGCGCGCGCGCGCGCGGCCGGCGAAGTCCGGCTGGCTGCCGCGGCGCAAGCGCGCCAGCTTGCCGAGGCGAAGGCGCTAGAGGAGGTGGAGGCACGCATCAGAGCGGAGACTGAAGCGCTCGATGCCGCGGAAGCCAAGTCCCGCGCCGAATCCGCGGCGGCCTTGCAGGCACGCGAGGGCACCGATGCCCTTATCCGCGTGGCGCAGGCCATCACCCTGGGCGCACGGCGCGCCCTGCTGCTGAAGCGCGTCGCGCTCGCCGGAGCGGCGATCGCCGCGACGGCCTGGCTGGGCGCGTCCTGGCACACTGAGTATCGCGCAGCATCGCCGGCGGGCGCGACGTCCAGGCTCGATCCGGTACACTTCACGACGGACAAGGAGGCGCAGGCCGCAGATGCCGGCGTTGCCTTGAGCCTGAAAATGGCGGACGCGCTGCACCAGGCGCCCACCGAGCGTTAGGCGCCGGGCATCCCCGTCATGCCATGAAGCGCAGGCGGGAATCTGGCGCGCCCAGCAACGGCTCGCCGCGTTCGCCAATAGATGCAGGGGGCCCTCAACTTTGCCGGACGATGGTCGTTAACCACATTAGCTTCAGTCTCCGGATCGGGGTAGCTGCTCACGCAACGGACATGACGATCCGGTTGCCGCCGCGGGCATCCGCCGATGTGCGCGCCGCCTGTCTCGGGTGTAGCTGATGCGGACGCGCGCACGGTCCCCATCCGCAAGACAACAGAAAATCAACCGAGCCCAATATGTTGCCAGGGGGCAATACAGGTCAGATAGACCACTACGCGTTGGCCGATCATCTGCACATCGGCCTGTACATCTACATTGATCTGCCCTGGTTTCGCCATCCGTTCACGCTGAACAGCTTCAGGATATCCACTGACGAGCAGATTCGCGAATTACGCGCCCTCGACATGCCGCGCTTTCGCTACGACCCGGAGCGCAGCGAAGGCGCTCCCGGCGGCGTTTTGCCAGCCCTTCCGGTTGGACCTGCCGCGCCGGTAGCCGAAAACGTATCGGCGAGCAACAGCGACCCCGATCCGGCCGTGGCCGGGATAGATCCGCACGTCCGGCAACTCCGCGAGTATCGCCAGGCCGTGGCCCGGACGGAGAAGTCGTTCGTGAAAGCGGTCGGGGTCGTGCGCAGATTGAACGAGAACCTGCTGGCGCAGCCCAGGAAAACCCTGGATGAAATGGGTGGCTTGGTCGATCAGATGGTGACGGTTTTTCTTGATCGCCCGGAGGTAACCCTGCAGGTCATGGGTGAAAACTGCGGGGGAGACGAGGTCTACCATCACAGCCTGAATGTATCCATTCTTTGCATGATGCTGGTCAAGGGACTCAAACTCACCGGCGAGCAGGCCGGCATGCTGGGTACGGGGGCCTTATTGCACGACATCGGCCTGATCGAGTTTCCCGGCCGCGTCCTGCTGCGCAAACGCCCCGACGATCAGGCCCAATCGGAGCGCGAACTGCGTGCCAGGCACATTGAATACGCGGTGATGAGTGGCAAGCAACTGGGGCTGGCGCCCGAGGTTCTGTTCATCATCGAGCAGCACCACGAACTGGCGGATGGTACCGGCTACCCGCGCGGACTCAGACTCGAACAGATCGCACCCCTCGCCCGGGTAGTCTCGCTCGCCAATTTCTACGACAATCTTTGCAATCCGGCTGATTTCGCCCAAGCGATGACGCCGCACGAGGCGCTTTCTTTCATATTTGCGCGGCGGAAGAGCCAATTCGACGCGCAGGTCCTTCAGCACATGATCCGCTCTCTGGGCGTATATCCTCCCGGCTCGATCGTCAAGCTCTCCAATGGGGCGATTGCCATGGTAATCTCGGTCAATCCGCAGAAGTCGCTGCGGCCGTGGGTGCTGCTCTATGATGCCGCAGTCCCCAAGGAACAGGCCGCCATGCTCAACCTGGAGATGATGATCGACGTGAGCATCAGCAAAGCCATCCGGCCGGCCCTGCTGCCTGCTCCTGTCTATGCCTACCTGAGTCCAACCAAGCGAATCACGTATTTCTTCGACGGCGGATCGCCAAACGCCGGAGGGCGCAAATGAGCATCGCTCTCGAATCGATCCTGCTCGACCACAGCAGCGGAATACTGCTGCTCGTGGACCCATCGTCCCTCGCCATTTGCGCAGTGAGCAAGCCCACCCTTGGGCTCCTCGGCTACCGTCGCAAGGAACTGCTCGGCCGTCCGATTACCGACATCGAGTGCTCCCTGGCGGACGTGGCCTTCTGGAAGGAAGTGCTTCAAGGCGGCCCCGTCGGGGCGCACCACGCCGAGAGCAGCTATTTATGCGCGGGCGGGGACATCCTGCCGGCAATCAAGACCGTGTCGCGCGTCGCCGGCGACGGCAGGAGCTGGCTGGTTGTGCGCGCCGAGCCGCTGGATTTGGGGCCACGCATCGAGGACGAACCCGCCGCGGTCTCGATCCTTCTGCGGGCAACCCTGGAGGCAACGGCGGACGGCATACTGCTCATCGACCGCGCCGGCGGCATCGTCAACATGAACCGGTGTTTTTCGCGCATGTGGGGCTTGACGGATGCGCTGCTGGCCCGGCACGAAGACAGCGCTATTATCGATTTTATGGCCGGACTGTTTTCCGATCCGGATGCCTACCGGGCCGATCTGGCGGACATTGCGCCCGATGCCGACGGCGAAACCTTCGATCTCCTGCATCTGGCCGACGGCCGCTTTTTCGAACGCAAGTCGATGCCGGCGCGGCATGGCGCGCAAATCTTCGGCCGGGTGTTCTCGTTCACCGACATCACCGCGCGCAAGCGGGCGGAGGATGCGCTGAGAGTCAGCGAGGAACAACTCAGAAGAGCATTCGACGTCAGCCCGGACGCGATCAATATCAACCGGCTTGACGATGGTTTATATGTCTCGGTCAACAGTGGCTTTACCAAAATCATGGGTTACACGAGAGGGGAAATCATCGGGCACACGTCCGGTGAGTTCAAGATCTGGGACAATTCCGAGGATCGAACGAGACTGGTCCATGGGTTGAAGAAGAATGGAACGGTCGAAAATCTCGAAGCAAAATTCCGCGCCAAGGACGGCCATACAAGATCGGTTTTGATTTCTGCCGCCGTGATTGAGATAGACGATGTGCCGCATATCATCAGCGTCATCCGTGACATCACCGAGCACAAGCACGCGGAGCGCGCGCGCGTCCAGCTCGAGATGCAGTTGCGCGAATCGCAGAAGATGGAGGCCCTGGGCACGCTGGCCGGGGGCATTGCGCACGACTTCAACAACATCGTCGCGGCGATCATGGGCAATGCGGAGCTGGCGCGCCGGGATGTGGGGCCTGCACACGCGGCGCAGGAGAGCCTGGGGGAAATCCTCAAGGCAAGCCGCCGGGCGAAGGATCTGGTGCGGCAGATTCTCGCCTTTGGCCGGCGCCAGGTGCTCGAGCGTCGCGTGATATCGCTCGCGCCGGCGGTGGAGGAATCGGTGCGCTTGCTGCGTGCCACGCTGCTGGCGGGGGTGAGCTTGAGCGTGGAATGCCTGCCGGATGCACCAGCGGTGCTGGCCGATGCGACGCAGATCGAGCAGGTGCTGCTCAATCTGTGCAGCAACGCCTGGCAGGTGGTGCAGGGACGGGGGCATCGGGGGGTGATCGAGATTCGCCTGGAGGCGCATGTCGTGGTTGGAGGGGCGTATAACGGGCCGGAACAGCGATCGCGAGGCGGACGCGTGACTCTTCGCCCGGGCCGCTATGCCCGACTGACGGTGCGCGATAACGGGCCTGGGATGGACCAGGCGACGCGCGAGCGCATCTTCGAGCCGTTCTTTACCACCAAGCCGGCAGGTGAAGGCACGGGGCTCGGCCTGGCGGTGGTGCACGGCATCGTGCAGGGACATGAGGCAAGCATCGAAGTGCAGAGCGCGCCCGGCGAGGGCACCAGTTTCTGCATTTATTTCCCCGCGGTGGCGGCGCCGGCTTCGGTCGCTCCCGCGCACCCCCCGGCCACAGCGTCGGAGCACGGCGCAGGCAAACACATTCTGTGCGTGGATGACGACGAGTCGATCGTGTTCCTGATGAGCCGCCTGCTGGAGCGCCAGGGTTACCGCGTGAGCGGTTACACCGATCCGCACGAGGCGCTGGCGGCGGTGCGGGCCGGACCGGGCCAGTTCGATCTGGCGGTGACCGATTACAACATGCCGGGCATGTCCGGGCTGGAGGTGGCGCGCGCGCTGCGGGAGATCTGCGCCGATCTGCCGGTGGCCTTGGCATCGGGCTACATCACCGAGGAGCTGCGTGCCCAGGCGCCCGCTGCCGGAGTGATCGAACTCCTCTACAAGCCCAATACCGTCGATGAACTGTGCGAGGTGGTTGCGCGCCTCGCAAATGCGCAACGCGGGAAAGAGAATTCTTCGTGATCCGAGGCACGCCTCGCCGCTACCAATTTGAATGGATCCTGCTCGGCGTGGTACTGCTGGTTCTTGGCGCGCTCATCGGCTATTGGTTATATGCAGAACGCATTCAAATCGAAACCCTGGAGCGCGACCGGCTGCAACTGCAGGCCCGGATCATCGATGAGAACCTGGGGCACCAGCTGGAGGGAATGGACAAAGCCCTCGCCGGCATCCGCAATGACTTTCCGCTGTGGCGCGGCAAGAACATGGGGCCGGCAGCATCGCGCCAGCTCAAGGCATTGAGCAATGCGATGCCGGGTGTGCGCACGCTGCTCATGCTCGATGCCGCAGGGGCGGTGCTGGCCACCAGCCGGGATGAACTGGTCGGCGGGAATTTCAGCGAACGGGAGTATTTCAAGGTCCCGCGCGAGCACCCGGACCCGGGCGTGCTTTACGTTTCTCCGCCGTTCAATACCTCGCTGGGTGCGGTGGTCATCGCGGTGACACGGGCGGTGGCCGGCCCCAGGGGAGAGTTTGCCGGCGTCGTCACCGCGGCCCTGGACCGGGAGTATTTCAACGACCTGATGCGTTCGGTGCTGTACGCGCCCGACATGCGGGCCGTTCTTGCGCACTGGGATGGCAAGGCGTTCGTGTTCATGCCGCCGAACGAGCGCATGGTCGGCGTGGACCTGGCGAAGCCCGGTTCCTTTTTCAGCCGGCATCGGGAAAGCGGGCAGTCCGCCACGCTGCTCACCGGCACGTCCGTAGTCTCGGACGAGAAACGCATGATGGCCTCGCGCACCTTCAGGCTCGCCGGCCTGCGCATGGACAAGCCATTGGTCATCCATGTCAGCCGGGAGCTTTCGGCCATATATTTTCCATGGCACGCGCAAGCGCTTGCGTACGCGGTGTTTTACGGATTCATTGCCGTGGCGGCGCTTCTCGGGTTGCATTTACTGCAGCGCCGGCGGCGCGGCTTCGATCTTGCCGTGGCGAAGCAGGAGAAAGCGGATCGCCTGCTGCGACATTTCTTCGACCTGCCTTTCGTCGGCATGGCCATCACCTCGCCCGGCACGAAACGCTGGCTGCAGTTCAACGAGCGCCTGTGCGAGATGCTCGTCGGCGAGACGCCGGCCTTCGCCCAAGGCCACGCCAAGAGAGGTGTTGCGCGACTTCAGGCTGTTGGCGGTGAGCATGAGATCGCCGAGTCCTGCGAGCCCCATGAAAGTCGCGGATTTTGCACCCTTCGCCAGCCCAAACCGGCTGGTTTCCGCGAATCCAAGCGTGATCAAGGTCGAGCGCGCATTTTCGCCCAGCTTCCGGCCGGCCGCGATGCCGCTCGCAATCGAGATGACGTTCTTCATCACCCCGCCTATCGCGGCTCCTATCAGGTCGTCGCAAAGGTGAATGCAGAAGCGGGGGCTTGAAATCTGCCGCGCCAGCGACTCGCCGACCGACCAGTCGGCGCAGGCGAGCACCACGCCGCAGGGCAGGTCGACCGCAATCTCGCGCGCGAACGAGGGACCCGACAGCACCGCGACCACGGCCTGCGGCAGCATCTCGGCGAGCACTTCGGGCATGAGCGCGTGGCTGCCGCGCTCGATGCCTTTGGAGCAGCTCACAACTGGTGTCGACTCGCGCAACGACGCCCGCATGTCGCCGGCGACCTCGCGCAAATGTTGCGCCGGTACGGCCATCAGGATGAAATCCCTGCCATGGGTCGCTGCGGCAAGATTGCCGGTTGCACGGATGCCGTGAACCAGGGGCACATTCGGCAGGAAGTGGGAATTGACGCCTTCGTCGTTGATCGCGGCGACCACTTCGTGCTCGCGCGCCCAGATCAGCACCTCATGGCCCGCCCGGCGGACCACGCAGGCCATCGCGGTGCCGAATGAACCGCCGCCGATTATCGCTACCTTTGCCATGAAGCGATTTTACCGTCACAAGTCAAACCCGGATTGACAAAAATCAAGAGCCCGGCGTGTTCAGCCGGTAAGCTTGTATTGTATGATCCATATTTCCGAACATAGGAGGATGCCATGGTTCGCCGTCTGAAAACTGTTGCGCTCGCGCTCGCCTCAATGTCATTGGCGGCAGGTCTCGCCGTGGCACAGCCGATCGAGGATGAACTGGTCCTCATCACACCGGTGGCGAAGACGCTCACCGACCCGACGCTGGCGGATTTCGCCAAATACGCGAAGGAAACATGGAATATCACGCTGAAGACGAGCGCGCTGGCGGCGGGGACGCCGGTGGCCTACGGGCGCATTCTCGAATGGAAAGGCCGGCCCGAGGTCGATATCTTCTGGGGCGGCGAGAGTGCGCTGTTCGACAAGCTCGCCGCGCAGAATCTGCTGGCGCGCCTCGACCTGCCGAAGGCTGTCCTGGATGCAATCCCCGTGACCATCGGCAAACCGAAGCCGATCTATCTGAAGGATCCGAAAGGCTTCTGGACCGGCACGGTGCTCGAGCCCTACGGCCTGGTCTATCACCCGAAGGTGCTCGCGCGGCTCGGCGTGCCCGAGCCGAAGGACTGGGACGACCTGCTGCATCCCAAGCTGAAAGGCCATGTCGCGCAGTGTGCTCCCAGCCGTTCCAGCAGCAGTCACGCGACCTACGAGGTGATTCTCCAGCGTGACGGCGACGATAAGGGTTGGGCATGGCTGAAGCGCCTCGCCGCGAACACCGGCATTTTCACCGCACGCAGCCGCGACGTGCCCTCGGTGGTCGCCCGGGGTGAGTTTGCTGCGGGCTTCGCCGTGCCGAGCTACATGGCCTTCGAGGACCGGCTGGCCGGTTTCGACCTCAAGTTCGTGGCGCCGAAGACCGCCTGGATCACGCCCGAGCCGATCGCCATTCTCGCGGGCGCGAAGCATCCGAAGGCGGCACGCGCCTTCATCGAGTATATGCTCTCCGAACGCGGGCAGCGGGTGGCCATGGAGCGGGGCGTGTTCCCGATCACGCCGAAGTTCCGCGTGCAGGGGGCCCCCGGCTCCCGCGCGGAAATGGCAGTCGAGTTCACCGGCGGCATCCGCTCCTACTTCGACATCGACGTGATCAACATCTACGATGACGAAAAGGCGCAGGGCCGCTACGAGCAGGTGAACGAACAGTTCCGCAAGGAGATCGAGACCGTCTGGGAAACGCTCAAGCGCTAGCGGCGCGTTGAAAAAAAGGGGCTGAAAGAACGGTTGCGTCCGCGCCTTCTGCCCCGATCAAACAGGCCAAAGAAAGCGAGGAGAGTCGTGCGCATCACCGTGCAGGGCCTCACCAAGCGGTTCGGTCCGCTGGAGGTGGTAAGCGACGTCGGTTTCTCCATCGAAGAGGGCGAGATGTTCACCCTCCTCGGCCCTTCGGGCTGCGGCAAGACGACGCTGTTGCGGCTGATCGCCGGCTTCTACGCCCCGGACGAGGGCGAGGTTCTGTTCGACGGTCGCGTGATCAACGACCTGCCGCCGCACGAGCGCGGCATCGGCATGGTATTCCAGAACTACGCGCTTTGGCCGCACATGACGGTGTACGAAAACGCCGCCTACGGACTGAAGCTGCGCAAGCTGCCGCAGACCGAGATCGCCGAGCGCATCCGCGCTGTGCTTGACAAGGTCAAGCTCGGCGGGCTGGAGGCCCGCTACCCCGGCCAGCTTTCCGGCGGGCAGCAGCAGCGCGTGGCGCTCGCGCGCGCGCTGGTGCTGAATCCAAAAATTCTGCTCCTGGACGAGCCACTGTCCAATCTCGACGCGAAGATCCGCATCCAGGTGCGCGCCGAGATCCGCAAGCTGCAGAAAGAACTCGGCATCACCACCGTCTATGTCACGCACGACCAGGAGGAGGCGCTGACGCTGTCGGACCGCATCGCGGTGTTCAACAAGGGGAAGATTCTGCAGATCGGCCCGCCGAAGGCCTTGTACGAGCGCCCGCAGAACCGCTTCGTCGCCGACTTCATCGGCATCAACAACCTGGCCGAGGGAACCGTCGAAGCGGTGGATGCGCCGCAGCGCTGGCTGCGCCTGAAAACCGCGATCGGCGAGCTCTCCGCGGTGATGGACGAGCGCTTCCGCCCGGGCGACCGGTGCATCGTGTCCATCCGGCCGGAGAATGCGGACCTCGACGGCGAGCCCGCGCCCGGCCGCAACCTGGTGCAGGGCAACATCGTGTTCGCGGCGTACCTGGGCAATACCCTGCGCTATGACGTGGATCTGGGCCATGGTGTGGTGTTCAAGGTGGACATCCGCGATCCCTGGCACCACGAGCAGCGGCCGCTGGGCAGCCCGGTTAGCGTCAGCTTCGAGGCCAGCAGCACCGTGGCGATGCCGGCTGAATCATGAAGCTGCCGCGGGGATCCCTGGCCGTCTTGGGATTTGTCCTGATCTGGGCCTTCCTGATTGTGTTCATCCTGTTCCCGCTGACCCGGATTTTCTACGACGCCGTCACCAACGAAGCAGGCCAGTTCACGCTCGGCCACTTCCGCGATTTCTTCACCGACTCGTTCTACCTGCGCTCGTTCTGGAGGTCGATGGTGCTCGGCGTGGCGGCGGTCCTCACCACCTCGGTGATCGGGATTGCGGTCGCGTTTCTGATCGTCCGTTACGACTTTCCGTATCGCAAGACGTTCTCCTACCTCACCATGCTGCCGATGATCCTGCCGCCGCTGGTGGGCGTGCTGGGCTTCGTCTTCATCCTCGGCCGCGCCGGCACGGTGAACATCCTGCTGATGGACTGGTTCGGCCTGGAGACGCCGATCAATTTCATGTACGGCATGCACGGCGTGCTGCTGGTGGAGACGGTGCATCTGTTTCCGTTGATGACGCTCAGCATTCTGGACGCGCTCGCCAAGGTCGACCCGTCGCTGGAGGAGGCGGCGCAGGGCGTCGGCGCGACGGGCTGGCACAGGTTCTGGACCATCACCCTGCCGCTCACCACCCCGGGTTACATCTCGGGCGCGCTGCTGGTGTTCATCTGGACTTTCGCCGACTTCATCACGCCGCTGGTCGTCGGCGTGCAGGACCTGCTCGCCCCGCAGGCCTATCTCAACATCATGCAGTTCGTCGACCGGCGCATCTTCCGCATGGGCATCGTGATCTCGGCGCTGCTCGTCGTGCTCGCCATCCTGTTCGTGATCGCCGCGCGCGAGTACGTGGCGATCAAGGACTACAGCTCGCTCGCCTATTCCAGGGTCGAACGCCGTCGCCTGGGACCGGTCAAGCGCTGGCTCGCCGTGGGCATGCTCACGCTGCTCATGATCGTGTGCGTCATTCCGCAGGTGGGCGTCTTGCTCGCCGCGGTCGGGCGCGGCTGGGCGCTCACGCCTTTCCCGGTCCACTACACGCTGGAATTCTTCCGCGCGGTGAGCATCGAGACGCCGAAGTTCATCATCAACTCGTTCCTGTACGCGGGGCTCGCCCTGATCCTGTGCCTGCTCATCGGGGTGCCGATGGCGTGGATCATGGCGCGGACCCGCGCGCCGGGGCGCAACACCATGGACGCGCTCACCACGCTGATACTCGCGATCCCGGGAACCGCCATCGGCATCGCCTACATCCGGGCGTTCAACTTTCCGCTGCCTTTCATCGACGCCCCGCTGACCGGGATGTGGGTCATCCTGCCGCTGGTCCTCGCGGTTCGCCGGCTGCCCTACACCGTGCGCGGCAGCTACTCCTCGCTGCTCCTCGTGCACCCGTCGATGGAGGAAGCCGCCGCCAACGTGGGCGCGACCAAACTGCGCACCTTCCGCGACATCACCGTGCCCCTGGTGTGGAAAGGCATCCTGGTCGGCGCGTTGTTTTCCTTCATCATGTCGATCCAGGAAGCATCGGCCACGATCTTTCTCACGCTCGGCGGCTGGGAAATGATCCCGTTCGGCATTTTCACCTTCTACATCGCCGGCTCGCACAGCCAGGCAGCCGCGCTCGGCGTGATCCTGATCGCCGTATGCGCGGTGAGCCTCTACGTGGTCAATCGCATCGCCGGGACGCGCGTCGGTGGCCTGTTTGGCTGAGCTGCAGCGTCGCTTTTATGATACTCGCCGGAACACGATTCTCGATAAGCGCGACGGCGAGTTGTCCAGCGCAGACCGCGCGCCGGCCATGAGTCAGCAGACCCGACCGAAAGTGCTCAAACGCAAGCGGCTGCTGGTTCCGGTCATCGCGGCCGCACTTGCCGTGGCCTACGCGCTTGCCGGATTCCTGCTCGCCCCGTGGATCGCCGAGCGCGGGGCGAAGCGAATCGAGACGGCACCGGATTTCATTGTCGAGGAGGTCCTGCAGCGCCCCAATCGTCTCGCTCCAAATAATCTTCGCCCTGTTGGCCAGGCTGGCGCACCTCTGAAATTTGTTCTCTCGCCTGATGCGTGACGCTGATGGTATCTCGCACTGATTCGTGTGGAGCCCGGTTTATCAGCACGCGCATGATGTCGAAGCGGTTATAGCTTCCACCGATGTCGTGGCGCAGCTTGGGCATGAGGGCGTCCTCCAGGTCGATATCAGCGTACAAGATGCCCTCGACGCCTGGTTCCAGCGGGCCTGCTACGGGGAGACCCCATGGCCCGTAGACCGCAGTATGGCCCACGCTGCCGCTGGACAGTAGTGAGTGCAGCTCTTCTTGGTCGGAAAAATAGTCGATAACCGTTTGGTTGATAACCAGCGAGGAGACGACAGTGAAAATCTTTCCCTCGAAGGAGTGAGCCGCACTGCGGATCTCGATGTCCTTGGCCAGGTCGTACCCGCCAGTATCTTCTCTCGGCAAGGCCAGGTAGTTTGCGACGTGAACCTGCTCTCCGTCGGCGATAAGGACGAAGCGAGCCAGGGGGTTGGCGTTCTCCCCGCAGATGAGGCTGCCCAGGCGGCCCAGCTCTGTCTCATGGGTACGCAGGCCATTGCCATCGCCGTAGGCCCAGACAAGTTTCTCGGATAAGGTGGGAACCAGCTTTCTGTGACGCCCCAGAAGTTGTCCTTTTGGCCCAATGAGCAGGTTGGTATTAAACAGGGTGCCGTGGGCCCAGGCAACCTTTTCATTGATGCCCATGATGACGTACACACCGGCATCGCGGGCCGCCTGAGCCAGGCGGTCTGTGGTATGGCTGGGGACCTGAACCGCCTGCTTGATCAACTCTTTGGTGTAGCGCGTCGACTGCAGTGGAGGGAGGTAACGAGACCAGTAAGGATAAGCCGGGATGAATGCCTCGGGAAAGGCCACGAGGCGCGCTCCATTGCGTCCCGCTTCCTGGATAAGGTGGCACGCCTTATCGACGGTGGCCTCCCGATCCATGAAGACGGGTCCCGCTTGTACTGCGCCAACCCGGAATTTGGGATAACTGTTCTCTGTCATACTGCTCTCCTGTCCGGCTTTCAGCTGCACTCGCGTCATAACGCTGTTGCACTTCAGCCTTGAATCCGCCAGTGATTATAGGCGTCTTGAAGACAAAACAATTGTTATGGCCTTCTTCATGCAAGCACTCCAGGACCGGCGCGATCCACTGGCGCATTATATTGCCGCGGCAGCGTGTCTTGCATTGTCGCAGACTGCGATGATCACCAATTTCCACCCGGATGCGGTTTTCATTGCGGGATCAAGCTGCTCAAGGATCCCGACGGCAAAATTTCATTGGAGGTGCCGGTCAAGGGCAATCTCGACGATCCGCAATTCAGCCTGGCGCCACTCATCTGGAAAGCGGTCGGGCATTTCATCGGCAACATCGTCGCCGCGCCGTTCCGCGCGCTGGCACACCTGTTTGGCGGCAGCGCAGGAGAGGACCTTGGGGCGATAGCCTTCGATCCCGGTCGAGCCAGGCTGCTGCCGCCGGAGCGGGAAAAGCTGGTGCGAGTGGTCGGGGCGCTGGCCAAGCACCCGGAGCTGAAGCTTCTCATTCCCGCGCACTACGATACCGAGGCCGATGCCCGCGCCATGAAGCGCGCTGCGCTGGGCCGGGACATAGGCCGCAGGGCCGGGTTCGCTGCGGGCGAAGACGATGAGCCGGGACCGGTCAATATTGAAGATCGACCAACGCGACGGGCCTTGCGGGCAATTTTTGCGGAGCGCTTCTCCAAGGCCGAACTCGACCGCCTGCGGACCGAAGCGGAAGCCAAGGCGCGCGCTGCCGGCCAAGCGCCTCCTTCGGTATTGGCGCGGGTGCGCAACATTGCCAGTGGAGCTCCGCAGGTGTTGGATTCGCGCGAGTTCCACCAGACGCTTTCGCGGCGATTGCGCGGGTCGCAGACGCTTCCCGCCAATGCGTTGGCCGAACTGGCGCAACAGCGCGCGCTCGCGATCGAAGCCGCGTTGAAGGCGGCTGGGGCCGATGCATCCCGCTTGGCGCGCACGATCGCCGAGCCGAGCTCCGACGCCGAGGCGAAGCAGGTCACTGCTCGCCTGACCCTGGCTGCGCATTGACGCATGCCGTGCGGATGCGGTGAGTGCAAATTCCAAGGTGAAAAAAGTGCGCTGTTTTCGCTGCGTTAGGCTGGTTTGAGCCCGTTGCGCCATAACTCCGCTCTAACGAATGTCCTGGCCGCCACGGTAACCACACCCAGACGCGGGACCAATTCTCCTATGCGGCTGGGCGTGTTCTGTGTCTTCTAACAACAACCAGATTTCTTAGAGCGGAGATATTCGCCCTTTGGGCCAATGGGTCGTTCGCAAAAACCCTTTCTGCACAACGACATCCTTCACACGCAACCGCTTAGAGCGGAGTTATGGTTGCGCACCGCACATTGACATGCCCAGTCAAAGGGAGCACACTACCTCTTATGGTCTTACCATAGAACCTTTAAATTATCCGTCGCATGCTGTCCCCGTCCGCCTACGCCGCTTCGAAGAATCAGCCGAGGAACTCGTCGCTCGATCGGGTGAAGGTGCGCCGTACTTTCGAGGTGATCGTCGAAATGCTCAAGGACCGCATCTTCTCGGGCGAATACGGTCCGGGAGATCGGCTTCCCGCCGAGCGCGAAGCAGCCGAGATGCTGGGCGTGGGACGGCCGGCGGTGCGCGAGGCGTACCGAGCGCTGGAGCTAATCGGGATCGTCAAGATCCGAAAGGGCAAGCAGGGCGGTGCGTTTATTACCGAGCGTGACCGCCAGACGGTGACCGAAACGCTAAGCGACCTGATCCGGTTGCGCCAGGTCGATATGTCGCACCTCACCGAGGCGCGCCTGGTCCTCGAAAAGGATGTCGCCGAACTGGCGATGCGCCGAGTCGGCGCGGAGGAAATCGCGCGCCTCAAGGCTTGTATCGAGGCGGCGATCGAGCAGTCGAAGCGCGGCATTACCGCAACCGTCGAAAACCTGCAGTTCCACATGCTGCTCGGCGAAATGTCCGGCAACCCGATCCTGTCGATGATGCTTGCGTCGACACTGGATCTGCTGCAGATGGTCATAGGCGCCGTGGCGCCGGGCCCGGAGGTGTCGCTGGTTAACGCCGAAGAGCACTACGCCATCATCGACGCCCTTCAAACGGGTGATTTCGAGCGTCTGCGGCCGATTCTGGAAGATCACATCCGCCGCTCGAACGGCGAACTCATGAGGCTCGCGAAGCGATCACCCCTGCTCGCGGCTCCGCCGACACGGGAGATCAAGAGCCCGAAACATCGACTGCCTGCAAGACGAGCCGCAGCAAGAACCGACTTACCGAAAGGGAAAACGCATGGGAAAGAATGACCATGAGCCGATTAAGCTGAAGACCGACGTATTAATCATCGGCGGAGGTCTGGCGGGAACGAATGCCGCGATGGGAGCGGCTGAAGCCGGCGCCAGCGTCGTAGTGATGGACAAAGGCAAAATCGAGCGCAGCGGCGACATCGGCGGCGGCGTCGATCACTTCATGGCCTACCTCTCGACAGGCCCCGACTGGGACACGCGGGACGCGTTTCTCGGCTATGTGGAGACAGTAGGCCGCGGCACGAACCATATTTCGCATATCGAATCGCTCTTCTGCGACGAGTTGCCCGACGCGATCAAACGCATGGCGCGGATCGGCAATCCGCTCACCCAGCCCGACGGGACGTATTACCGCACCAAGTCGATGGGGCAGCCCGGACCCTACTGGATCAACTTCAACGGCAAGCTTCTGAAGCCGCGGCTGGCGCGCGCGGTGCGCAAGCTGCGCTGCAAGGTGCTCTCGCGCGTGATGACGGTGGATCTGCTGCTCGACTCGGGCCACGTCGCCGGCGCGGTCGGTTTCCACGTGCATACCGGCCGCTTTTACGTCATCGAAGCCAACGCCACCGTGATCGCCACCGGCAACACCAACCGGATCTACGAAAATCCGCGCGGCAATCCGTTCAATACCTGGCTGTGCCCATTCAACACGGGCGACGGCCAGGTGATGGCGCTTGCCGCAGGGGCGGCGCTCACCAACATGGAGTACATGCGCCTGACAATGATGCCGAAGGGCTTTGCGGCGCCGGGATTCAATGCACTCACCGGCATGGGCGGGCGCTTCATGAACAGCCTGGGCGAATACTACATGGAGAAAAACCATCCGCTCGGCAACCGCGCCCCCCGTTACTCGTGCGTACTAAACAGTCTCGAGGAAGTGCGCGCCGGCCGCGGGCCGATTTTCATCGACTGCAGAGGGCTGACCGACAAAGATCTCGATCACCTCGAAACGACGCTCGGATACGACAAGGACACGCTGCCTGACTACCTCGCCCAGCGCGGCGAAGACCTGCGCAAGCAACCGGTCGAGATCATGGTCTCCGAAGGCATGCAGGCCGGCCCGACCGAATGCAACGGCAGCGGAATCAAGATCGACGGCAATGCCGCGACGACGCTGCCCGGACTGTTCGCCGCCGGTGACTCGGCGGACCACAACCGCTGCGTCCACGGCGCGGTCACCGGAGGCTACCGAGCGGGCAAGTCGGCGGCGCGCTACGCCAAGTCGCTGAATGGGACGCCACGCGAACAAGCTACGATCACGCGCGAGAGGATGGAGCGATTTATGGCGCCGCTTCACCGCGAATCCGGTTATCCCTACTGGCAGATCGAAGACACGATCCGCAAAATCATGTCCGAGCATGTCGGCATGACGCGCACCGACCTCGGGCTTCGCACCGGTCTCGAGAAGCTGGAACGGCTTGAATCGCATCTCGACGAAATCAAGGTGTGCGATCTGCACGAGCTGATGCGCGCGCGCGAGACGCGATCGATCCTCACCGTCGGCAAGATGATGGCGAGCGCGGCCCGCTTCCGTACCGAAAGCCGCAACAAGCCCTATCACTACCGCCTCGACTACCCCGACACCGACGATGTGAACTGGAGCGGGCTGGTGGTGGTGCAGAAAAAAGGCAACGGGTTCGAGTGCTCGTTCGAGCCTATCGTCTACCGGACGCACTAGGGGAAGCGCAAATATGGCAGTGGCATTCGACTACGAACTATGCGACGGCTGCGGCGTATGTAGCGCCGTCTGCCCTGGAGACGTGATCTACATGCGCGGCGAGCGGGGCGACAAGCTGCCGTTCAACCGCTATGCGGACGAGTGCTGGCATTGCGGGTCGTGCCGTCAGGACTGCCGGCGGAAAGCGATCCGCATCGTCTTTCCGCCCGACATGCTGTGTATTTGAACCAATGGGGGAGAAGTCGCTGGCAGCCTTTTGCAATGGGGAGAAGTCGCTGGCAGCTTTTTGATTAATGCGACAGAATCAGGGGGACGGTTATGAAAAAGATTTTACGAGTGTTGGCCACGCTGGCGGTTACGGTAACCTGCGCCGTGTCAAGCGGCGGCGCGGCGGCGCAGGCAGCTTATCCGAACAAGCCGATCTATCTGGTCGTGCCCTATCCGCCGGGCGGGCTGACGGATCTGCTCGGGCGCGCCATTGGCGAGCGTCTCGCCGCCGCGCTCAAGCAGCCGGTGGTGATCGACAACCGGCCGGGGGCCGGCACGCTGATTGGCGCAGAGGCGGTGGCGAAATCGCCTGCCGACGGCTACACGCTGCTCATGGCCACCAGTACGACCCTCGGCATCAGCCCCGCGCTCTACCGCAAATCGCCGATCGATCCGGTGAAGGACTTCGCGCCGGTGTCGCAGGTCGGGTCGGTTACTTTCTTCCTCATTGCGAATCCCTCTTTTCCGGCGAAGAACGTGAAGGAAATGATCGCCGCGGCCAGGGCCAATCCGGGCAAATTCAATTACGCGTCGGTAGGCAATGGCAGCATACATCAGCTGTTAATGGAGATGCTGAAGAAAGAGTTTGGCCTGGATATTCAGCATATTCCTTACAAGGGCACGCTCGCGGCCTTGCCTGACTTGATCACGGGCAAGGTCCAGATCATGTTCTCCGATGCCGCCGTGGCTATCCCCAACATCCAGTCGGGCAGGGTTGTCGCACTAGGCACCTCGAGCGCCAAGCACACGACGCTCGTCGCCGGACTGCCCCCGATCGCCGACAGCGTGCCTGGTTTCGACTGGCAGGCGTGGCAGGGGGTGGTAGCGCCGGCGGGCACGCCGCCCGCGATCCTGGCGAAGCTGGGCGCCGAGTTGCAGCGCATCCAGAGCACGCCCGAGTTCCGCGCGCTACTCATCAAGTTCGGCATGGATCCTGCGCCGCCCAATACGCCCGGAGAGTTCGCCGCGATTGTGAAAGGCGATGTCGAGCGCTGGGCCAAGGCCGTGGCCGCCTCCGGTGCCGTGGTCGACTGATTGCTGTTTTGCTACCGATTACAAGCCAAGAGGAAGTTTGCATGAGTCCGGTCATCGATGTCCACACTCATATGCTCAACAACGCCTGGTTCGACCTGCTCAAAAAGCATGGCATGCCGCGCTATACGGTGAAGGCCGTAAAAGGTGGATTGCACGCCATCCACCTCGACGGCGCGCCCTTCATGACACCGGTGCCGGCCATGTTCGATTACGAACTGCGCATCCGCAACATGAACAAGGCGAAGATCGACATCTCCATCGTGTCGCTGACCTGTCCCAACGTCTACTGGGGCGGCGCCGAGGTGAGTTTGAAGGCGGCCAGAATCATGAATGACGACATGGTCAAGGCGCAACGCGCTTATCCCGAGCGCATCCGCTGGTTCGCTTCGCTGCCGTGGCAGTATCCGGAACTCGCGGTGAAGGAACTCGCGCGCGCCACCAAGGCCGGCGCCGTGGGCGTCATGGTGCTCGCGAATATCAACGGCGAACATCTGACCGACCCGCGCTTCGCGCCGATCTGGAAGGCGATCGACAAACTCGCGCTGCCGGTGCTGATACACCCGACGGCCCCGCCCGGCGTGGCGAACATGCAGATGAACGAATTTCAGCTGACCGCCTCGCTCGGCTTCACTTTCGATACTTCGCTCGCGGTGGCGCGCATGGTCTATGACGGCTTTTTCGACCGCCACCTCGACCTCAAGATCATCGCCAGCCATGGCGGCGGCGCGCTGCCTTTCCTCGCCGGGCGGCTGGACCAGTGCTACGATCATATCCCGGCCTGCCGCGTCAATATCGTCGAGCGCCCGAGCCAGCATCTGCGCAATGTCTATTGCGACTCGGTCGTGTTCCGCCAGGACGCGCTCAACATGGCAGTGTCGTGCTTCGGCACCGACAATGTTCTATACGGCTCCGACTATCCGCACACCATCGGCGATCCGATCGGATGTCTGGCGCTGGTCGATGCGCTCCCGGACGGAGTGCGCGACAAGGTGCGCAGTCGCAACGCGCAGCGGATTTTTGAACTTTGAGGAGCTGTTTCAGACTTACTGAAACATCTGTGCTCCGCAAGTATTCGCGCCCAGGTGGTCTAGGCGCTTGATGGGATTATCGGGGTAGGTTATGCAATTACTCCGCAACAATTGCCACATCCGCGCGAATGTTTTTGCCATTTTGGTTGCGGCCAGCGGCCGCGCTAGGGCATGATGAGCGCATGGTTGCGCTCATCAAGATCGCTGTCCAACTCCTCGCGGACGTTGCTCGGTTCGCCATCCTTCTATTCCGACCGACGCGGTCGGTCCAAGCCGAGAATCTGTATCTTCGCCGGCAATTGGCACTATTCAAAGAGCGCGGAATTCAGCCGCGGCGTGTAGATTCGGCGACTCGCATCAGCTTGGCCATCCTGGCGAGATTCTTCGAATGGCGAGACGCGCTGTTCGTAGTGCGGCCGAATACCATGGTCCGGTGGCACCGTGCGGGCTGGAGGTTGTCGTAGGCCCCGGAGTACCAGATCCGCCGCACATACTGGCGACAGTGCGAAATGCGGAATCCCGCCATCGGCTGGGGGAGGGCGTTGTTGTGCTCTCAAGATCGGTACTCAACGGACTGCATCATGAATATTCGTTAGCGCCGAACATCGGTTGATCGAATATGGGGTGTCAGCTGAAATTGGCGCGTCGCGAATATTTGCGGCGCACACACTTGAAAACAATGATTGCATCACCCCTCGACAACCCACCGAACATTTGGAGCAAGGCATGGAACTGACAGGCGGCCAGGCGCTGGTCTCGACTTTGATTCAAAATGATGTCAAGGAAATCTTCTTCATTCCCGGCATCCAGCTCGACTGGGCTGTGGAAGCCCTGCGGCAAAACACCGGGGCGATCCGGCAGTTCGTGCCGCGGCACGAACAAAGCACGACCTACATGGCCGACGGCTACTACCGCGCGTCGGGCAATCCGGGCGTAGCGATGGTCGTACCGGGGCCGGGCGTACTCAACGCGGGCGCCGGCCTGGCGACAGCCTACGGCTCCAATTCAAAGCTGCTGTTCCTGGCTGGCCACATCCATTCCAGCGCCATCGGTCAGGGTTATGGCCAATTGCACGAGATCAAGGACCAGACTGGCGTCATCGCCGGTCTGACCAAATGGAATGCGCGCGTGCGGGCGCGCAGCGAGATCGGCCCGACCTTGCAGGCCGCTTTCGCCGCCATGCATGAAGGGCGTCCGCGTCCAGTCGGCGTTGAGTTGCCCTACGACCTGTTGATCCAGAAGCAGGAAGAGCCGGCGCCCGCGATGGCAGCCGCCCACCCGCCCGTGCAACAACCGCAGACAACCGACATCCACAAGGCCGCGGTGCTGCTGAACGCCGCACGTTTTCCGGTGCTCTATGTAGGCGGCGGCGTGCTCGCCGCCGGTGCCGCTGTGCAGCTGCAACGTCTGGCCGAAAAGATGGGCGCACCCGTGGTCATGAGCGACAACGGCCTGGGCGCCTTGTCCGAGCGGCATGTGTTGGCGATGAATACGCTGGCCGGGCGGACGCTATTCGAAGCCGCCGATGTGGTGGTGGTGATCGGCAGCCGCTTCATGGACGCGATGACGCCGTCGCCTTCGTGGCCGTCCGAGCGCATCCAGTATATCTACATCAACGTGGACCCGGCTGACCTTTCCGCGCCGCGCCAGGCTGCAGTCGCCATCCAGGCCGATGCGGCTGCGACGATCGACGCACTCGCGCAGGCGGTTGACCAGCGCGTGGTGCTCAGCGCGCAAGAGGCCCTGAAGGTCAAGGCCTGGGCACAGGTGCAAATCGATGCCGTGTCGCCACAGGCGAGCTTCATCCGGGCGATGCGCGCGGCACTGCCTGAGGACGGCATCTTCGTCAACGAGTTGACCCAGGTGGGTTACCTCTCGCGGGTTGCGTTTCCGGTCTACCAACCGCGAACCTACATCGGGCCGGGCTACCAGGGCACACTGGGCTACGGCTTCCCCACCGCCCTGGGCGCCGCGGTCGGGGCGGGCGGCAAGCGCGTGCTCGCAATCACCGGTGACGGCGGATTCGGCTGGAGCTACCAGGAGCTCGCGACCGCGCGCAAGTACAAACTGCCGGTGACGCTGGTGGTCTTCAACGACGGGCATTTCGGCAACGTGCGCGCGATCCAGCGCCGCGTATTCGGCGCCGAAGTGGCGGTGGACCTCGAGAACCCCGACTTTGCCCTGCTGGCCCGGGCTTTCGGCGTGCCATCGATCTGCGTCACCACGCCCGAGGCTCTGGGTGCTGCGATCCGCGCCTCGTTGTCGGAGCCTGGCCCGGTGCTGATCGAGGTGCCGGTGGGCGAGATGCCGAGCCCCTGGCATCTGCTGCGCTTGCAGCCGATGGCCGGCCTGAAGTTGCCAGATGCGCCGCCTCATCCCCTGCCTGCAAGGAAGAGCCGGTGAATGGGTTCGACCACTTCTTCCTCGACAGCCAATGGGTGCGCGCCACTGGCACCAGCGACATCGACGTCGTCAACCTCCGCCACCGGGCAAATCGTCGCGGCGGGGCTCACGCCCTGGAATGCGCCCATGCACCAGATCGTCGCCAAGCTCGATTATGGACAAACGATAGGAAATTCAAACCTGCTCTCATATCGCGGAATAGCCCGGAATCGAATACGGTCGAGGTCATGGTTTTGCTTCTCCTTCGCACCCCAATGCGGCTTTCATGGCGGGATGACTTTGGCCGGATTGAACAGGCCTCGCGGGTCGAGCGCGTGCTTGATCGAGCGCATCATGGAAAGTTCGACCTCCGATTTGTATTGCCGCATTTCTGCAACAAGATACTGGCCGATGCCGTGCTCGGCGCTGAAGGTGCCCCCAAGCTCGGTGGCTACGCCATAAGTCATCCGGTGAACTTCATCGATCACCGCCTGCCGGTCGGGAAATGCGTCCCAGGCATCGAAACCGAACAGCGGGATAAAGTGCAGGTTCCCATCTCCGAGATGGCCGACGATCACGATGCGGATACCCGCAAACCTTTGTTCGAGAACCGGGCTGACGCGGCGCACGAATTCCGGTATTTTCGACACGGGCACGGCGATGTCGTGGGTAATTCCTCTGCCCGCCTTTTGGGTCGCTTCGGTAACGCTGTGGCGGATTTTCCACATCGCCGCGCGCTGCGCTTCATTGCTCGATACGGCGGCGTCGGCAAGCAGCCCGCTCGAAAGCGCGGTCTGCAGCAGGTCTTCAAGGCCGGAGCGAAGTCCGTCGTCAGCGGATGCATCGCCCAGCTCCGCCAAGACGTGCCAGGGATAAGCCGGGTCCAACGGGTTTTGATGGCCGGACGCAAGCGCCAGCACGTTCTGCACGTGCGCGGCGTTCATAATTTCGAATGCCGTCAACCGGGGACCCAGCGATGACTGAAACCGCGCAAGCATCTCTACCGCGGCATCGATGCTGACCGGCGCCAGCCAAGCCGCAATATGGCGGGTATTGAGCGGGTGCAACTTGAGCGTGGCCGCGGTGATAATGCCAAGCAAGCCTTCGGATCCGATAAACAAGTGTTTCAGGTCGAACCCCGTGTTGTCTTTGCGCAATGCCCGCAACCCATGCCAGACGGTCGCATTGGGCAGCACCACCTCGAGCCCGAGCACGTTTTCCCGGGTATTGCCATAGCGCAGCACGCCCGTGCCGCCTGCGTTGGTGGCGATATTGCCCCCGATCTGGCAGGAACCTTCCGCGCCCAGGCTGACCGGGTAGAAGCGGCCGGCGCCGACCGCGGCACGCTGAACGTCGGCGAGCACGCAGCCGGCTTCGACCGTGATCGAGTTGTTGACGGCGTCAACCTCGCGAATACGGTGCATCCGCGACAGGCTGAGGATCACGCCGCGTTCGCCAGGAAACGGAACGGATCCACCGCACAGGCTGGTGTTGCCGCCCTGCGGCTGAATCGGCACCGACTGCTCGACGCAAAGGGCGACCACCCGCGCGACCTGTTCGACGCTGCGCGGCCGCACCACGCACACGGCATTTCCCTTGTAGAGGCCGCGGCAGTCCGTCACGAACGCATCGAGATCGGCCGGCTCGGTGAGTACGCCCGTCTCGCCTGCTATGTGCATCAAGTCCTGGATCAGCGCATTCATCAGCTGGTCCTTCCACCTTTGATTTCGTCCATCAACTCGGCCTGCCGCTTGCGCGCAGCCGCCACGCTGCGCTCCTTGACCGGGCCGTAGCCGCGAATGCTTTCGGGCAGACGCGCAATATCGGCGGCGAGCGCAAGCTTGTGCGCATCGAGGACGCGCAGAAGAGCGTCCAGCGTGGCTTCGTATTCCCTAATCAGTCGGCGCTCCAGGCGGCGCTCCGCACCGTACCCGAACATATCAGCGGGCGTCCCGCGCAGGAATTTGAACAGCGCCAGCAATTGAAAAGCGTACATCAGCCAGGGCCCATAGCTGCGCTTTTTCGGCTCGCCAGTGAAAGGGTCCGGCCGGCTCAGGGCGGGAATCGCCAGATGGAAGCGGAGCTTGAACGCTCCCTCGAAGCTTGCAGCCAGGGCGCGCGCGAATTCTGGGCCGGTGTAAAGCCGGGCAATTTCATATTCGTCCTTGTACGCCAGCAGTTTGAAATAGCTGCGAGCGACGGCTTCGGCGAGGAGGATGCTGCCTGGCGCAAGCGCGCTTTCGGCGCGGCGCACGCGCGCGACCAGTTCGGTATAGCGGCGGGCGTACGCCCGGTCCTGGTAGGCGATGAGTTCCTCGCGGCGCCGTGCGATTGCCTCATCCAGGTCCTGCGACAGCCGATGCGCCGGCAGGACCGGCTGGTGTTCGCGCGCGAGCTTGTCGATGCCGTCGGGGTCGAAGGCGGCGCGCCGGCCCCAGAGGAAGGCCTGCTTGTTTGCTTCGATGGCGACAGCGTTGAGTTCGATCGCCCGCATCAGCGCCGCGGAAGAAACCGGCACCCGGCCCTTCTGGTAGGCAACCCCGAGCAGGAACATATTGGTCATGATGGCATCACCCGTCAGGACCGAAGCGAGGCGCGTGGCATCGAGGAAATCCGCCGCGTCCGCGCCGACGGCATCGCGCACCTGTTGTTCCATCGCCGCCAGCGGGAACGGTTGATCCGGATTGCGCACGAAATCGCCGGTGATCGCCTCGCCGGTGTTGACAATCGCCCGGGTGAACCCGGCTTGGGTCTTGGCCAGGGCCTCGTCGCTGACGACCACCAGGATGTCGCAGCCGAGCACGGTGTTGGCTTCGCCCGTGGCGATGCGCACGGCGGAGAGCTGGTCCTGCCGGTCGGCCAGGCGCACGTGGGACAACACCGCGCCGCCTTTTTGCGCCAGTCCCGTCATGTCCAGAACGGTTACGCCTTTGCCCTCGAGGTGGGCCGCCATCCCGATCAGGGCGCCGATGGTGACCACGCCGGTGCCGCCGACGCCGGCGATGAGGATGCTGTAGGGCACCGACAGGTCCGGCAGCGCCGGCTCGGGGAGGCTGGCGAAATCCGCCGCGGTCGAGGCGACGCCTTTGCCGCTGCGCAGCGATCCGCCTTCGACGGTGATGATGCTGGGGCAGAATCCGGCGACGCAGGAGTAGTCCTTGTTGCAGGAAAACTGGTCGATGGCGCGCTTGCGCCCGAACTCGGTCTCGACCGGCACGACCGAGAGGCAGTTGGATTTTGTACTGCAGTCGCCGCAGCCTTCGCACGCCATCTCGTTGATGAAGACGCGCGTTGCGGGATCCGGATAAGTGCCGCGCTTGCGTCGGCGCCGCTTCTCCGCGGCGCAGGTCTGATCATAGATCAGTGCCGTGACGCCGGGCGTCCGGCGCAACTCGCGTTGCACCGGATCGAGGTCTTCGCGGCACCGCACTTCCACCCCGGGAGGGAATCCGGCGTCCCTGGGGTAGCTGTCCGGATCTTCCGCCAGCACGATGATGCGGCGCACGCCTTCCGCGCTGAGTTGGCGCGCGACCTGCGGCACGCTGATGGGGCCGTCTACGGGCTGGCCGCCGGTCATGGCGACGGCGTCGTTATATAGGATCTTGTAGGTGATATTGACGTCGGATGCCACGGCGGCGCGGATGGCGAGCAGTCCGGAGTGATAATAGGTGCCATCGCCCATGTTGGCGAAAATATGCGCTGTGCCCGAGTGCCCGGCCACTCCGAGCCAGGCTACGCCTTCGCCGCCCATGTGGCTGATGGTCATGGTATTGCGCCCCATCCACACAGCCATCAGGTGGCAGCCGACGCCACCCAGCGCGCAGGAGTCTTCCGGGACGCGAGTCGACTGGTTGTGCGGGCAGCCGGAGCAGAAGTAGGGCGTGCGCGGCACCGCCAGCCGCGGCTTGGCCAGCGCGGCCTCTTTGGCTTGGAGAAAGGCCAGGCGTTGCTGTATTTTTTCCGAAGTGTGAAAGCGGGCGATGCGCGAGGCGATGGCGCGGGCGACGATGGAGGGCGTCAACTCCGCGGTCGGGGGCAGCAGCCACGGGCCGTGCGGTGCGGGCCATTCGCCGCTGTCGTCGAATTTGCCGACGATGCGCGGCCGCACGTCCCTGCCTTTTACATCGGTCCAGTTGTAGAGCTGCTCCTTCAGTTGGTACTCGATGATCTGGCGCTTTTCCTCGACCACCAGAATCTCTTCCAGTCCTTCGGCGAAACGGCGCACGCCACTCGCCTCCAGCGGCCAGGGCATGCCGACCTTGTACAGGCGCAGGCCGATATCCGAAGCGTGCCGCTCGTCGATGCCCAGATCGTCCAGTGCCTGCAGCACATCGAGGTAGGCTTTGCCGCAGGCGATGATGCCCAGGCGTGGCCGCGGCGAGTCGAACACGAGGTAATTGAGGCGATTGGCCCGCGCATAGGCGAGCGCCGCATAGATCTTGAATTCCTGCATGCGGTGTTCCTGCGCCAGCGCCGGGTCGGGCCAGCGCAGGTGCAATCCGTCCGGCGGCAGGACAAAATCCTCCGGCACGGCAATCTGTACGCGCCGCGCATCCATTTCTACCGTGGCGGAACTTTCGACCGTGTCGGAGGTGGTTTTCAGCGCCACCCAGCAGCCCGAGTAGCGCGACATGGCCCAGCCGTGCAGGCCGAGGTCCAGGTATTCCTGCACGCCTGCCGGCGCCAGCACGGGAATCGCGCAGGCCGAGAAAATGTGCTCGCTCTGGTGCGCTAAGGAAGAAGAGCGGGCGCCATGATCGTCGCCGGCAATCAGCAGCACGCCGCCATACTTGGCCGTGCCGGCGTAGTTGGCCTGTTTGAACACGTCGCCGCAACGATCGACACCCGGCCCTTTGCCGTACCACATGGCGAAAATGCCGTCGCGCTTGGGCTTAGGAAACAGGTGGAGCTGCTGCGTGCCCCAGATGGCGGTCGCCGCCAGATCCTCGTTGATGCCCGGATGCGAGGTGATGTTGTGCTCGCGCAGGAAGCGCTCGGCGTCGCGCAGCGCCGAGTCGAGGCCGGCCAGGGGCGAACCGCGGTAACCGGAGACGTAGCCGGCGGTGTTGAGCCCGGCAGCGACATCGCGCTCGCGTTGCAGCATCGGCAGGCGCGCCAGCGCCTGGACGCCGGTGAGAAAGACGCGGCCGTGGTCGAGGCGATACTTGTCCTCGAGTGTTACGTTCGCAAGCATGCTGCCGTCCTCCTCCT